>JAABUH010000095.1_pt1 | contig 126528 bp, 153 predicted proteins | sample 5559121 | NCBI WGS metagenome assembly JAABUH01 (sample SAMN10711871, study PRJNA513364) | rock metagenome | isolation source: Antarctica rocks | place: Antarctica: Victoria Land, Battleship Promontory nord | collected 2015-12-28
CCCTTCGGCTTCGATGGTTGTTCAAATCGTTAAATCGCTACCTCGACCCTACGAATATGTGGTTTATCTGGACAATCTCTTCAGCTCAATTGATCTGTTTATGAGCTTAAATGAACAACTTTCTTGTCGGCGAAGAGGCCGTGGTTGGGCTTGCCGCTTAGTGTGGTATGATTTCTGACACCCCCCACTGGCGGTCCAAATTGAAGAATCACGGCCGGTTCGTACTCACGAAGTCCTGCTTTCAGCCATCCACGATTCCAATCCCATGCGCTGGCTACCGTCAGTCGTGGGCTCAAATGATCTTAGCACTATTCAAACCTCGTGCAGGGTTACGGGTCATACCATGTAGCCAGTGGCAGTTAACCTTCGAATCTGCGCTGTAAAAAATCTCTGAAGGCATTGAACCGTGAACGACACAAGTTAAATAAATGATGGGGAACTACCAGATGCAAAGATGAACCAGAGAAAGTCCTGTAGTTACTTTGCTTCCTCAGCTTTAGTATCTTAGTCACCAAATCACCATGACTTGCTCTGGTTGCATCCTGACATTCAAGCTTGAGCCTGATGGTCTCGTATCCTGGATACATCATCAAGGCTACGCCAAGTTCTTGTATCCCCTCAAGGTTCTTCATATTTGACGCCAAAGTCAAGAAGTGGATGCTTGTCACGAAACCGCATGGGCATTCTGAAGGAACTTCGACAAGTGAAGTCGAAATATCGAAGGATGACAAAGTGCTAGCACCAATGACTACCATTAGAAGTCTAATGGCCCTGATACTGCATCGCCTGCCTTTTGCAGACACCGATCATACTTATGGCACTATGGTAAAGTTAGACCAGCTCGATGCAAGGGACCGCAATTACCTCACTCTCTCTGCGACACACTAAGGAGCAGTTGACGTTTTTGCTTCGGACAGACGAAATGTCATCGGAAACCTACGGCCCAGAAACCATATTTTACATACAGCGAAGAATATCTCAGCAGAGATGGTCGATACGATAAAGAAGCAGAAGAATGCAGATCTCGAAAGAGGTTCAAGCGTTATCGAAGTAGAAGCTGTGAACCCTGAGAAGAATATTGTGACACACTTACAGCGAACAGATTCGATAAGGGCCAATTGATGCTGGGAGTAAGAAACTAAGTCAGTGCTTGAATTACGTTGACGTCCTTCAAGATGTCCATGTTGACCCTGTGAATTCTTCTGTTGTTCTCTCGCGTAAGAGTTGAACTCCTCATGCCTCATGCGACTGACAACGAACGAGCCGAATAGTATGACAGTCTTCAATTCTTAGAGGCCTCGTACTTGCAGAACATAGATTTACGCGGTCATAGAAGCCATTCCCTCTCAATTGTGAAGCATGTAATGAAAGCCTTCACGCGCTCCCTCGTGCTACCTTCTCGCTCCCTTTAATGTAGTCATGCTCTCTTTCAAGGATAGAAACAGTAACAGGTGACCTGAAACTCAAGGCAGATATGGTAAATATGTATATGTACAAGCAGACGTCGTAAAAGAGAAACGAAGTCACGTAATTCAAGGCCATTCATTCATATAGCAGCAGCTTGTCTACGAAGAAAGGAATCTTCGTTGAAGACGAATGTCACGTGTTGAAAGTGTCACTGTCTCCAGGTCCAATTGACGCCAGGAGAGCAGCGTTTCGGGGCGTATTTGAGAAGATCGCAGTAACCACGGACTCTTGCGAACCGGGCGTTGATCCCCTGGAGGAGCAATCGCCCTACTGGGTAAATGTAACGCAGTTGAGATACCAGTAAGTCTCATAAAGCTTCCTATTCGGAAATGGTGGTGGTGCGGTTGGTTGCATTGGGAGTTGGGCTGCGGACTTTCCCTCCGAACATTTTCGCTCTCTCATGACTTCTTGGCGTTACCTGTTGCGCCTTGGTCTGAGCAACGCGGAATCCAACTTGGATTGATATGTAGCAGCCCGTCTGTATCTGTGGAATTATTAAGCGTTAGTGTAGTATGATCGAAGACGCTCCAGTCGCTAGGTTCAGCATGTCAAATGAGCAATCCCTGAGGCATGACGCTTACCATTATAGCCCTGTGAGCACAGTAGATTCGCTAAATCCCTCGATCGACAACGAAATAAACCATCTATTCGCGTCTAGAACATCTCGTTTAGGGATGGAGCAGTGAATTGTAAAATGAATTAGCAACGGGCCTTTTGTTGGAACACGAGGTCATATGGGGGCATATTGATATTTTGGTTGTTGCTGTTAGGAGGCTATCTAGGACTAGCGGGCCCCAGCCCTACCAGCCCTATGAAGGCGGAGATTACCATTTTCCCTATTTCCAACACCTTTTGGAATATCTATTGACCACAGGTGCTCTTTCACCAAATAATCATTTCATACGGTACAGGTCGGAACAATTTAATTGCTTTCATCTTGCAGCTCAAAATCCCATATTGATTCCAAACAATGCAGTAGACTCAGGGCGGCAAACAGTAAAATCCAGCTCCACATCTACATCGGAGAAAGCTTGGCTTACCCCAGATTTTCGATTCATCTCCTCCTCTTCCGGCAGCCTAGCAATAGAACTCCAAACAGTAACCTTCTTCAGCGCAGGAATGTGGCTCGCCTTGTAGTCAGCAATCTCCCTCAGCCATGCCAGAAATCTAGCGCACTGTGCGGTTACGCTTTCCACCCAAGAACAATGGGTGATGCGAGCCTGGCGTCCACATACGAAATGTAGTTCCGAAGACTGTATTTGCAGTATCTCTAATTTTGACGGCAGCATTTCGACAAGTTTCCTTGTATTCGTATCGCCCTCGGTATATAGCTTTGCCTCGTCTGTAGCAGGATGCACCATCCACCACGCGGGAAGTCCAAGTCTTTTCAACGCTGTAAAGTGTTCCAAAGTTTGCATTACTCTGCCAATAGGATGTTGTAGTGGGATGTGTTGGTGAGGATGGGCGTGGACGACAAGCTCTTCTAGTGATGCCTCGTGGTATTTTAGGTTGTAAGGAAAATTCGTCGGCATTATGGCATTGCGATTAGGCGCAGCATCTCCATTGTAATGATAGTGTAACGACACAAGGGTTTTGGGCGCGCGAAGAAGATTTTTCATGGTATTTGCGCAGCATACGGTGCTGTAGATTGACATGTGAGCGACTAATGACATGAGCCGTATGTCATCGCTGCCGGCTTGAGGGACCGAGAGATGGTCGTCACTCGCCCAGCTTTGCGTGGCTGTAATTACGAGATTGCTAAGGTGCGGGTTGTGTCGGAATAGACCTTCAAAATCCGAGACCGTTGCCCGGTCGCGAAAAGGCATGCAGAGGTGAAGGGCGGATATTTGAGTAAGTGAGGTATGGCTGAAGTAGAGATGCCCTGGCAGAAGGTGCAGGGTCTTTAGATTCGGAAGGAGGCCTATGAGGCGTGTGGTCATGTCTCGGTTACTGTCTATAAGACCAAGCGGTTGTTGTCCCCAGCTCAACCTCATATGAACCACATGTTTTCGAAGATGCTCTTGCGCTTCCATTGTTTTTAGGAAAGTACGCAAGCTCGAGATCTTTGAGCCTGCTGAAAAAGCGGTCTCCCCCCTCCATTTACCTAGATGGCGCCTAAATGTTAGCAGAATCTTTCATCACCTGGCGAGGCTTGCAGTCTCTTGGTATCCACTGCCGATCAGAGATTTGCAGACCAAAAGCATCGCAGCATGTGGCCAAAAAGCTGGTCTTTCAAGAACAAGCGGTGAGATCTGAGCCTTCAGATACGCGGCGCTCTTGACGACAGCGAGTCGAGCCTGCCTGGTACTTGGTCTTAAACGTACCATAAAAGACAGATTTGTAAAGCACGACCGCCACAGGGTTCGGGAAGGCTCTCGAAGTGACGGCGAGGTCGAGAAGAGACTCGAAGGGGGTTGTTTCGATAATTCTGAGGACTAACTCATAAGGCAGGCTATCCAGAGTTGGCACGGTCATGATGAGTTGGAGTCCTGATGGCGCAAGGCTCTGGTGGAAGTGGTTCAGAAACAAGTCACTCCCGAGACCGAAAGCAGACGAACGTGCACATTAGCATTTCCGCGTCTGTTTTCCTGTGAGAAAGTTAGACTCGCTTCAAATTGAGGATGAAATCCAATAATCGGATTATCTATCGGATCATGAAGAGATGTGACCTGGGTCTTCTACTGGGTTTCTTGGATGCTGGGTTAACGCAGACCTGGAGGAAGGCGATTCCAATTCAACAGTAGGTCTTGATTTGTCGAAGGTCCGAGACCATCTATCTTAATGGGGTTGGTAAATAGATAAGTCGTTCTGGAGGTGCCTACCAATTGACCCCGCCACCACCTTCTCATGCCTCGGTACGGTGTTGTCAGTTATCTAACAATGTACAAGTAGGTGGATGGATGCCGTCATAGGGCTGATAGGGCTGGGGCCCGCTAGTAGAGTTTTACCTGCTCGCTCCTACTGTAGATAGACTCCTATCCAGCTTCAACCTACATACCAAAATGCCCCATATGACCTCGTCCTCCAACAATGCTACCTCACTACTAGCTATGATGCGCTGTAGTTGAAAAGCCTCGTTCACGAATCATAACCATTCTATGACCCCGGTAGTGTGTATATATAACCCCCCCACCATCTTTGAATATTGTCTATAAGCCAATGCTACGCTGAAAATCTTCACATCTTTAACCGTACAAATAGTAAACCCAGGGTCAGAGGCCAGGAGCCTTCAACTTGAAGCCATTATACAGCTCCGCCTCCAGCGGCGCCACAATGCATTCATACACCGATTGTCGAACGTCTTCCGTATTTAAGCTCCCCATTTGGTTTAAATGGAGAAAGGTCGGTTCAAGACACGCCCGTATGGCTTTCCTATAATCGTCATAGAGGTCGTCAACCGACTCCTTGAAGAAGCGCATGGCGGCGGTGAGCTCCGTGTTGGCATTTCTGACTTTGCCGTTTGTTAAATCGAGAGGACTTATCTTCATCGGCTTCCCTTGATCAATTTCCAATAGTAAGATGCCCAAAGCGAGGAGACTGGGGTTTGGGTGGATGCTCTGGAAAGCAGATTCCTCCTTCCCGTTATCCGGGGTGTCTTGTTGAAATCTGGTGGTTAAGTATGGCCTTTCAAAGTCAATGAGGTTCTGCGCAGTTTCGAAAAACGAGATATGGTTTTTGTCCCATTTTTTATTGAGCCATGGACCTTCGGAAAACTGCAGGACCGTGTTGGCAAGAGTGACGGCCAAGAGTCTCTTGTCCTTCAGGCGCCATTTAGTGGAGCTGCGGAGCAGACTTTCCAGAGACACGTTGCACTGGGGCTCTAGACGCTTTGCTTGGGGCTTAATATGCCAGAGCTTCTGGTCTTCAAGCAGCATCTGAATGCATAAACCCTGGTCTCGAGCTCCCTCGATGACTTTACACAGGCGGTCTACTTGTTCGCTCTGAAGCTTTAAAGGTGGTGATCTGAAGATTGAAAAAGAGCTAGTATTAGCATTGCAGGGCCCCTGAAACGAGAACCACTGGGTAGGAGGAATAGAGCATTTTGGTCACTCCCAAATCAGAACGATTTTGAACCAGGACATGACGTACCCTTGAGACCAAATGTGCACAACTCCTTCTTGCCAGGTACAACGCGGTCTTGGAGAGGCTTCAGCTTGCGGTTTCGTGGAGAACAGCAGGTCGAAGCTGATGTCGAAAGAACTCTCCGCGCTTCTATGGCGATTCAAGCAAAGCATTGCCTCGCAAAGATTTTCCTTATGAGGCGCCGGACAATCACACTGCCAGCAGCAGGACAAGACTTTGTGCAGGGTCTGTGCATATGTTCGCACCATAGGTGAGGGTGTTTTGTTCCGCAAATCAAATTCCATAACCTCAGCGTGTGACGTATCTTCTAATAAACGTTGCAACCTCCCATTGTACTTCGCGATTTTCTCGAGATGCCTCGCGCGCTTGCTTTGGCGTGCGCAAAATTTCACTCTGCTGCGAAGAGTGCTCGCTGGAACACCCGCAAAGATGTCTTTTCGGAGGTTGGTGAGCTTTGCGCAAAATACGGTTTGGTTCACCTAATGGTATGGTCTCTAAGTTTCTGTATGACTCTATACCTGTTCTCTAGACTTACCTCCTCCTTTTTGGAAAGCTTTTCTTGATCCTCGGAGACTAGCGCGTTTAACGACTCCAAAACTCTTCTCAACGTGTCCGAGAAGAGCCTGTCGTTCCCCTCGCCCAGCTTATTACTGAGAGCACGAGACAATGCTTCATCACGCCACGCATTCGGATCAACTGCCTTGACCAATTGGCTTTTATATTCATAAGAGAAGCCTGGCAGATCTTTGACAAGCTTTTTAATACTGTTGCGTAACTGAAAGATCTCGAATGCGATTTCCTCGTAGAATTCTAGAAGTCGATCGTCTCCGACTTTGGCTCGGATAGCTTGTAGAGAGTCGAGGCCTTCGCGATAATGCTCCGCGGCTGCGATAAGCAGAGGAAGGATAGCCAAAACAAGCCCAGTGCATTCAATTCCAGTCAGCATGATGGGTGAGGCACAATTGGATGGAAATTTCAGTTTTGTTCGAAGAGCTACCAGTGCCGAGCGGGAGAAATATGGCAAAGAAGGTGGAGGGGTATATGGCAGGTTACATTAGTATGTATAGAGAACTCAGCCTCGTCTGATTATTCGTACCTAATTTGTACCACATCGATCTACGGAGTACACTGCGTCATCACGTGATGAGGGCGCCTACAAACCCATGGATGCCTGGGCCAACCATGTGCAGGCAAACCCGCTTCCTCGCATATTTTACAACATACGATTTTGTTCTCTCGCGTGAAGTCCTCTAGTCGAGATGGACAACAATACGATCGCCGGCCATACGCAGGCCTGCGCCATTCGATTCAATGTCCTCGCTTCATCGTCGAGCAGTTCGGGAAGCTTATCGCCACCCGCATTTGAGGATCAGCTTGCTCGGTTCAGTATATGGGCTGCCAACGTTGGCGCTTTCGCAGAAGCCCACGGATCTCTGGACTACCGGCTAAGGGAAAGCCCAAAGATCAAGAATATGATGATGCAATTGTTGATAGGGTTGAAGAGAAAATTACAACGCGGTCGGTGTATAATCTATTTTTCACTTCGTTTGACCTCCGGTGCCTGTAGTGACTGTTGTGTTGTTGCGGAACTTATTCTGTTTAGCCATGGACTCCACAGAAGAAACCAAAACGAAAGGTTTCCACTCCAAATTAGATAGAACTTCCGAAGATGCCGATTCGGAGTGCGACGAGAACGCAACAGAGTTGGAAGAATCAATATCTTCTCAATCCTCAAGCTCTCCATCCGTATCAGAACCTATAGCACGCTTCGTGCCATTGATGAAGCACCTAAAAGGTATCGAAGCTGCAATTGATCGACTTCATCGATTGGCAATGACCATTCGGGGGTCCAGTATACATCACCGAAAATCGAATACCTCAAATTTTGTTTTACGGGATGAAAACGGAAATGACATAAGCTCCCAATTTGAGCACTTTGCAATTCGGATGGTTGAAACGAGGTATCCCAAAGCGAATCCCCTACTTCATTTGCGATTGGGACAGGTGATACTGCAACGTAGAAAGCGATTCGCCTATCAACAAAGACATCAACAGAAGCTGGCATTACCCGCGCGAGCTACCCCTATGCCGCCATCAGCTCGGCAGCTACAGCATACGGGCAGTGTCCGAGATGCGAATTTCCCTCCTCCGGGTCGTGCGGATTCCCCCAATGTTCAAAGGATCTTCCCGCATGGACATGCGAGGAGAACTGTGCTTTCCACGACAACGGCATCTGCGCTAACTCTAGGAACTTTTCGATCTCGTCCGCCGAGCTCTACCTTCTCTTCAAGCACTGTTGCAACTACTAATGATGCACAGAATCTATACTATCCCCCTAGGCCTAGAGTAACCCCAGGCTCAAAGGAGTTTCAATGCCCTTATTGCGGTTTGGTGCTTGGGCTCGAAGCGGGAAAAGGGACGCGATGGAAGTATGAGAAGCTTTTCTTTCCCCTGCTTTATCGAGGGAACAACTTTCTTAGCTGATATTGTGTAGAAAGCACATTATCAATGATTTGGAGCTATACATTTGCCTATTTGAGCATTGCACCAAATTAAATGAGGCTTTTCGGACCGTGGGTGATTGGCTGCAGCACATGCAGGGTGAACACAATATTGGCTGGTACTGCAACTCTTCGGAATGCCATGACCAGATGTTTGATTGTCAAGTTGACTTCGAAGAACACATGAAGTCTCTTCACGCTGAGACTTTCAACCCCTCTCAGCTTCCAATAATTTCCGAAAGCAGTAGGCGTCCGGCCACAGAGTTATTCGAACAATGTCCGCTTTGCGACCATGTACCAACTGTTCAGGAATTGAATGTCTGGAAACGAGAAGGCACTCGTAATAATACGGGCGAGAACCTGAAGATCCTGCCAAAGCACATAGCGGTACACCTTGAAGAACTTGCGTTGCTGTCGCTTCCTTGGCAAGACGACCTTGACACAGCTGGTTCAAGTAAGAAGACAAGATATAGGGGAAGCAAGAACAGTGACCGCGAATTTATCCTTGACGATATTTCTCTGACCTTTGAGGACCCTTCTGATGCCAATGTCATAAGCGGACACGAAGGGAAGACGGACATTCCTATAGCTGAACCATTTAATACCTCACGAGAGTCTGAGTGGGGTTTCTGGCCACTTCCGGACTATGAAGGGCACATGAAAGATCCTTTTCTACGGTTGCTTGTGGATAGATTTCTGCGCCGACGAATCGAGGAAGCCGATATAGTTCTAGGAGATGTTGCGGAGAATCAGAATTCTGCCGGTGGATTCGACCCCGATACTGCCTCGCAACTCGATCTAGGTACGAGTTTCGGAGTCATAAAATCATGATATCCAATATGCAGGACTGATTGTATTGTTAAAGGCATGTTTCATCATAAGTATTTGGACTGGATATCCCCAATGGTTTTTGCATCTCGACAAACCGAAATTTTAGGGACAAGACTGGAAGGCACTTGCCAATGGTTCTTTGAAACACTTCAGTTCCAGGGTTGGATCTCTGGTGTCGAGAACAGACTCTGGTATTGCGGTATACGTGAGCGCCCAAGACCTTTCTTATGCATGTACTCCGCTAAATATAATTAGCCGGGTCAGGTAAGACTGTTCTTGCGTAAGTATTCGAGTATCCGATTGACTACGGTGTTGAGAATGAAGGTTACTCACGAAAGACAATAGTTCTGCTGTGATCGAGGACCTTCAACAACGTTGCCAAACGAGGTTAGATATGAGCCTAGCATTTGTTTACTGCGATTGGAGGCTGGGGAAAATCCAAAGTACGATAGCTCTTATCGCCAGTTTACTACGGCAATTTCTCGAGACTCATTGGCAAGTAAAGAAATCTGTATGTCAGCCTGCAAATATGAACCTAGCCAGCTACTTCAAACTCGGACCATCCTCTACACAAGTCGTATCGCCAATTATCCAGATCAATTCATCAGCTGCTGTGGCATCGCAGTTCATTTGGCTAATATTGATTATTTACTTAGGTACCTGAATCTATACAAGCATCCATCGATCGTCATAGACGTGCAAATACTCGGCCATCTCTAAAAGAATACTTAGAGTTTCTAACAGTCACGATTGCTAATTTCACGAGTGCATTCATCGTCATTGATGCGTTTGATGAGTGTAGCGAAACAACAAGGGCGGAGCTCTTTAACGAACTCCGAGCGGTGCGGCCCAGCATGCGAATTCTGTTCACATCCCGGTCCTCTGGTGAGGTTGAGCTTGGATTGGCAAAATCCCTACGAATAGAGAGTTATCCGAATGACACAGAAATAAAGAATTATGCTCAAAAGCTGATTGAGCAGAAAGTTATGTTGGTCTCCCGCATGAAGGCCTTGAGCGTCAGCCAGCAGGATGAGATTTTAAGCAAAATTGTGCAGAGCGCCGGTGGAGTGTTGGTGTTCAATCTCTCCTGAAGAGGTGTCAGTACTGATTCTTCCCAGGTTCCTTGTGGCCCAATCTCTTGTTCAGTGTTTGGCAGACACGGATATCTCTCCCGACCTCGTGGATTTCCCAAAAGCACCATACATGACACAATTATGTGCCATCTATGGAGACACACTGGACAGAATAAAGAGGCATAGCACGGAAGCTGTCCAAGTCGCCACGCGATCTTTGGCTTGGTTAACTTATTGTAAGCGGCCGCTAACCCCTGGAGAGCTACAGCATGCAATTGCAGTACAGGATGTTCAAGACGACAGCCTAGCTCTGGAAGAAGCAAAGCCAAGTCCTGTAATGATCAATACTGTTTGCGTTGGCATGGTTATAATTGAAGCCGAGAGTAACATTGTCCGCCTTGCCCACCACACAATGCGAGACTACCTTCATAGTGTCGGCCCTGATTTCTTTCCATACGCAATGCAAAATATCACTAAAGCATGTTTGGCATACCTCTCTATTTGGAGCGTCAAAAACGGGCCGTGCATGTTTAAATCCTCGTTACAGAGTTCCCCTTCCATGTTGCTAGTTTTGTACGTGATAATACATCGGGTTTCTGATTCAGGTCACAACCATAGGCGAAACCGACAAGGCTCTGATAGATCGCCTCTACCGATATCCTTTTCTTACTTACGCCGCAAAAGAATGGGGAAATCATGCACGTGGATTCGTGGAGCACGACTGCGAGGAAGATATCCTCATGTTCCTTGGGAATGAGCTCGCCGTTCAAGGTACAGTACAGGCCTATAGCATTCCAAGCGACTGGCAAGCCTACCCTCAAGCGATCGAAAGCAACAATTTTCCCCGCGCGGTCTCTGCTATTGGGTTGGCCGCTTCTTTCGGACTGAAGGCGATAGTTGACGCCATTTTATACAAGGAAGGCTCCAGCATAAGCGACAGCGACAAGGTGCAGGCTCTGTTTTGGGCAGCTACCGAGGGGTTTGATGGGGTGGTGGAGCTCATGCTCGCTAACGGTGTAGATGTCAGTGCACCAGGCGTTCTAGCGGCTGCCGCACGGAACGGCCGCCTTAGTGTCATTCAGATATTACTCAACAGGGGCACAGATGTCAATTCTAGGAGTGAAGAACGCGCCTCTGCGCTACAAGCTGCAGCATTGAAGGGCAATGAGAGCATCATCAAGACTCTGCTCGAACATGGCGCTGACCCCGATATTGATGGAGGAGAGCTAGGAAGTGTGCTACATATCGCGGCAGTAAACGGGGATGAAAGTATCATCAGACTCTTGCTCAATTATGGTGCTAATGTCAATGCCAAGGGTGGGATGTATGGCTATGCGTTACAAGCGGCAGTGGAAGAAGGGCACGAGAATATTATACGATTGCTGCTTGACCAAGGGGCAGATGTAAATCTGGAAGGTGGTCCTTACGGCAATGCGCTACAAGCAGCGGCAGAGAATGGTAACGAGACTATCGTCGAGCTTTTACTCGCCGCTGGTGCGGACATCAACGTGAAAATTGGTGGCGAGAGGTACACTGCGCTCCAGGAAGTGGCGAGACGAGGACTTGAGGAAATGGTTGCGCTTCTACTTGGCCATGGAGCCAATATCGCCTCTCAACAGCGAAACGGGCAGACGGCCCTGTTCATGGCGGCCAAGGAAGGGCATGCGGAAGTGGTGGCACTTTTACTCAGTAAGGGTGCCAATCTAAATACCCGAGACGAACGGAACCTTACTCCATTGGATTGGGCGATCAAGAAGAAACATACGAAAGTGATAGCCGTTTTGAAAGATGCAAGGAGATAAAGTTCTGAGGATCATGAGCACGGTGAAGGAGCGGGATTACGATTCGGCAAGGAGCACTACAATTTCATCTCCCTTTATAAATAATTAGAACTGGTAATATCACAGCCGAGATTCGAGCTTGGATCCGTGAATTCGGTGGTTAGCACTCTTATTATGATGAAATAAAACTAAGTTGGCTCCCTAACCATGGATTCAAGTGTAATGGGCTTCTCAGCACCATTCAAAACCACCTTGCCTTTTACTTGAAAGCCAAACCGCTCGTAGAACGAAACGTTGTAGCTGCTGCATTCGACATAGACAGGTTGAGATAGACTATCGGTCTGCACTGAAATTAGTCCGCCTTGCACCAAGTCTGCTTTCAAGTACAGAAGACCTCCCTCCGGATAGAAGGAAGGGGAATAGACAGACCAATTTAAGCCCATGCCTGATCAACCTTGACGCATAGCCCCGTCCTCTTGACTCGGATCTAGTCCCCAAATCCGTCAAAGTCCAAGTGCTGTCCGCTCTCTCCCCCATAATTTTAGTCATGCCCTCAGCTAACGTATCCCAAGAGCCGAAAAATCTCTTCCGGCCTTCTGAGCCGAACTGCCAGTACAGGATCCACATTTTACTTTTCCAGTATGTCTTCCAGGTCCAGGGTGTCGTGGGTGGAAGCCACAGAGCAACGGTATCAAAATTAGGTCCTGCAGCGGTAACGAGGCCGGCGCAACAGTGAGCTGCTGTAAGGCACTCGTAGATGCTAAGGTGCAATCTTTGTGCTTTTGCTCCTAGCGATTTATCGCAGTCAGGGAGCTGAAGATAGTAGCGAGCTACCTCGTCGTCTTTGAACGTGTCTGCGAGAGACGCAGCAGCAAGCCTGTAGTCCGATAGAGAGACCTGGAGAACGCTGCCGCTCGAGGATGGAGTATTGTTTGACTCTTTCTCTTTGGTCACACCTATGACGTGCCCATTTGTCTGCTTCGCTTTTTCAGCTTCAGAGGTGGGGTCCGAGGGGAGTGTGGACGCGCCTTCATCTTCTATCATGGCCGTTAGCTACCTTGGCTGGCAGTATGAATCTATTGCCTCGATTTTTGACGCACTTACCTAGGAGTTTGGTTCTCCAGCCTCTCTCGGCACCATACGCCATTGGGTTTGGCGCTCCCTGCATGCGCTTCTGCCTCAGCCTCATAACGGAGAAGATCCACATCAATGCAGACCAAAACAATATCAGGTTGCAAACAGGATCAACAGTGTTGGCATGCAACTCAAGCTGGAGCGGTGTGATGAAAATCCTTGCTAGACGAATATGAGCTACACAATGACACGTCCTTGTCGGCGCACAAACTTGGTCATAGCATGATTCGTGGGATAGAATCTGAAAATAGTTAGAACGATAAAACTAAACAAATCATGATCGAGGAATTGACAGAGCCCTACCATACTCGTATTATGTATACAACTAACCGAAATCGCCATCTTTCTAATTCAAATAATGAGCTTGAAGCACATTGCTAAGAGCGCAATCAAAATGAATCTTCAAGTTTCTTAAAAAAGATTTTATATAAAATTGATGTCAGTTTATGTTAGATCTCGCTGCTCTTAATGAATTTGATGACAATGACATGCTCTGAAATATTAAGAACATCAATCAACTAAAGCGATGAGTATTGCTAGAAATATTAAATTTCAAGATAGTAAATAAGCTTATGATAAATGAAATTCTAGAAAGTAAAAATATTTTATTATGCGAAAAATGAAAAAGAATTAAGAATTTAACACAATGCTTTAAGTATTAAGAACATGATCATATTGACTTTGAATGCAAAAACTCAGTCAAATGTGATATATATATGCAATCACATTGTCGAATTTTCGAGAAGACGGCTTGCAGAATTGAAGTTGCTAAAACAGTTTCTAGCAACATTGTTACATTGCGAGCTGATTTCTGGCTCGAGGCTGGTTCCGAGCTGGCCAGAAGCCACATTAGCATCTTTGATTGAATCTTGCTTGGAATATTTTATTTTTGCCTAAGGTAAAATCTTGAAATCTTGCTTCGACGAAATTTTGCAGCCGGCCTAGCCACCATCACCCTACCTACTCGCCTACCTACATGTTCAGCTACCAACTCAGCTGCCTACTCGCCTACCAAACTTTCTACCAAACTCCGAGTCCTACCAAACTCTCTACCAAATACCCTTCATGGCTCCCTTCATGGCTCCCTACCAAACACCCTTCATGGTTCTCTACCAAACACCCTCCATGCCTCCCTCCATGATTCCTTACCAAACACCCTCCATAGCTCCCTCCATGGCTCCCTTCATGACTACCTACTAAGCACCCTACATGGTCAACAATTCGTTTAAATAGATGGTTAGATAAGTAGTTAGATAATCAATTAACTGATTTATTTAATGATTTAATGATTTATCTAACAATGATGCTCACAGTCGAAAATGTTGCTAATGTAAGGTTTGATCGGCTGCCGTATCTTTTGCGGCCCCCTGGCCACGACATGCGCACATCGGCCCCTGTGGCTTTTAGCCACCAAAAGCCATCGGCGCCTAGTTTCCCGAAATGCCGACGAATCGGAGTCTTTTCATTGATGCAGTGAGCTTCGTGAATTGCTTTTGAGTTGCTTAAGTCTTAGACTGATTATCATCTAGATCGTTCTTATTCTCAAACCATTCTAGCTTCGCTGATGATGACACACGCGCTCTTCGAGCGGCAAGAGCAGCAGCAGACTCGGCGGCAAAGGTCACAAGCTCGCGCAAGGTGAGTGCGTCGACAACAGCTTGAGGGGTCTGAGGAACCTCGAGGGGGTTGAGCTTGAGCAGAGGAAGGTCTTCTACATCTGAAAGTGGCGGGGGTGAGGAGACCTCTGCCCCTGAAGAAAGTACGATAGGATCCTTAGATACGGGGGCGAATTTGCGTGCCTTAGAAGCCTTGGGTGCACCCAGGTGAAGCAGGGCCTTGGAGGGTGCCCTTTTGCGCCCGGTACGCCTGGGGGGCATTCTGACTATCTAGGATTGCGCCCGTGTAAGACTGAGGTTTGTATAGCTTCGAAAATGAAGCCTGGGGACGTTTTAGAGGTGTAGAGATAGTATCTAAATATTTGCTCTTTTTGCACCAACTTCGGGGCAAATTTGTTGTGTTTCCCCCGCCGAATTCGCTAAATTCCGAAATCGGAACCAGAATTTTGCATACAACGATAGTCACCGTTGACCGTCGATGGGAGCACTCTGCTTACTGTTGAAAGAGCGGCCCCGCTTGGAGAATCAACATTGTTGATTCTCATTCTACTTTTTCTATTCAAGATTGCTTCTCGCGACACGTATTGACAATTCAGTTTATCGCTGTTGGAATCTCAGGTGTGATTTGGTTGGTACTCGCCGCCCTATAGGGCTGGGGCCCGCTAGTAGAGCTTTCACCTTCCACCTCCTAGATAGACTTCTTCTTCCTGAAAACATCTAATACCACCGTACCGCGCCACTTATACCGGATCATGTCGGCACAGCAACCTCAAACATTCAATCCCCCAAATGTCTGTCCCCCAAAACCGACCTACTCCCATGTCTCCTGCACGCCGCTTTCGTCAACTAGCACCCTCATCACAATCGCCGGCCAACTCGGCTTTTCTATCTCTGGTCAGATTCCCTCGTCCCTCGCCGACCAGGTCGCCCTCGCCCTAGAAAACCTTTCAAAGTGCCTAGAAGCTGCGGGTGCCACGACCCGCGATATCGTCAAGGTCACACAATATATCGTCGACTATGACCCGAGTGAACGGAGCAGGGCCGAGCTGTATCTGAAATTCATCGGTGACCATCGACCGCCAAGCACGTTGGTTGGTGTCACGAAGTTGGCGGCTCCTGATCTTTTGTATGAGATTGAGGCTATGGCTGTTGTGCACGAAGCCGCCAAGTAGTGACGGGTTGAGGATTGTTGGACTGGCACTCGGCTTTCCCGGCAAAGAGAGCTCGGTGCAGACAATTTTAAGCATTCAAGTTGACGAGTATCGCTGCTTCATTGATCGATACTTCTTCAGATAGTACTTTAGGTCAATCAGCATTCTATTCTTTCTCAGTTTTCATGAAGAGAATGTTACTGACAATGCCTCAATTTCCTTTTTCACATATTTCGCCCTCTCAATTCCTTTACGAATCTCATCTTTATCTGTAAGATAAGCTTGACTCGCAAATACCTTGTGGAGGCGAGGTCTGAAATATGAGTAGCCCAGCGGATAGGACTGGCCGATTTCTAGGAGCTCTGCGAGGACAACTGAGCTGGAACTGGAAGAGAATAATCTTATGTCCTACTACGGAGGTATTCTGCAGTAGATGTCCAAGTTTCAGTGATTTCCATCTTAAGTACTGTACAATGCGAGCTTAAAGGATGAACTTGCTGCGACTCACTTTGAGATGTTGGTCATACTCATACCTGATATCAATATTACTAGATCTGTAAATTACACCCCGCTAAGATCTTGACGATTCATGCCGAGTTTTAGGTAAGGTATCTAAATGAGCTAAGCTCGACTTTGGCAACGCCATCTACTGTGAACACATGCAATCCATCTACGATACCTAGTTTGACTATGGTCAAGTTCTTCGAAAGCTCCTTCAGCTATGATTACCCATTCCCAGCCGTCAGCCTAGCATACTTCCTGCGCTATCCTAATCCTTACGCAACGCACGTGCTCTCCACCGATGTCATAGATCGTCAATTTGATACGGAAACACAGAGGCTGAGCACCACGCGATTACATCTCAAAAGATCAAAACTGCCTCCGACGGTGCTGAAGCTACTACCGAAAGGAATTCTGGGCTCGAGCAGCGATACCGGTCAGAGCTTCATACTTGAAAAGAGCGTGGTCGATGTCAAGGAAGGATGGATGACAACAGAGACGAGGAATATGGAATGGACGGGTATATTGAGCATCATCGAGAAGCAATCCTACAGACGACCACATCCGGCGCACGTGGGGCATATACCGGGCACGGACGACCTGATTGAATGCACGAAGAACGAAACGACGGAGGTCACGACCACGGTCACATTCAAATCAAGATTCGGGCAAGCAAAGGTCAAAGGAAGCAAGGGCAGAATAGACGCCGGGGCGATGAACTCGGCAGCTTCGGCAGCTACGGAAGAAGACGTCCCCGCGAAGAAAGGCTTCTTCGCCTCCTGGTCGACGTCTTCGCTTCAGCGCAGCATCGAGCTGATAGGCATGCGGAGGACCCGGGAGGCGTTGGTTAAGAGCAAGGACGGTATGAACGTCGTACTCGCGCGACTGCGGCATGGCGGCCTAGGGGAAGTGCTGGATGGAATGCGGCGTGACCAAAAGGCAGTGTTTGGCCAGGATGGCCCGTGGAAGCGCGCATGGCAACAAGGCAAGGAGTTGGAAGACGACGATTAATCCACGCCTACGAACTGTTTCTACGAAAAGAGACTGTTGGTTTCTATTCTGCCTCTACCATTGTATTTGTTGTGGAATCGGCATCTGTTCATACACATGCATAGCGGGATAAGCGTGGCGTTTGGACTTGCTCTTTATCCAACCTTACCTTCCCTCGTTCCTGTTTTAACAAATCTATCTGGAAGCGATTAGGCAAAGAAAATCACACGGCCAACGCAGCCATATTCTCACATGCCGTGCCTCTTCAGATGCCTAAGCATTCCAATAATACACTCAGAAAGAAATCTCAGTCCCAAAGGACTCAATCAAAGAGTAGGTCGCCTTTGATGTTTGGATGTTGTTGTTGCCAACCAGCGATTCCAAAAGTCCAACATCGAGGAAATTGTGGTGCGCTGCATGAACCCCTGCTTCAAGAACGTTGGAGTACGCAAATGTCCATCAACAGTTCATCGTCGCAGCCTAGTGTTACATAGATCATATCGATGCTTTCAATACTTATTCGCGCCTCGCTATTGTGGATCGAACTAGATGCCCCTCGTATCAACAACAGTCCATGCACTTTCATCAAAAGTCCTCAGAATTCTGCTTTCATGTTTCAGTAGCTCTTGTCTGCCATCCATCGCTCGAGGGCCTTGAGAGTGTTAGCAACCTCTGGAAAGTATTCGCGATGTCGTTCAGCTCTTTAACCCCTTAACCAGCTTTCATATGTAGCAAGCCCAAATCATCCATTCACGATCGGGATCGTGATTACCGGATCGACCATGTCAATTCTCAAGTGTTGTCTGATAAACCCGAAGCAATCCGACTCTGGCTGGTTCCAGTACTCTAATCGTGGGTCGACCACTCAGAACTGGGCTCAAACGAAAATTTCAAGGTCCTTTCCCTCAGAGCTTAGGTTACTAGGATTTTTGTTCTATCTCGAAAGATTATTCGTGATGATATACGACAATCGATATAGTCTGGCCGATGTGAGGGCGGTCGTTGCTGTTTTCCGTATGGCCAATGAGGGGTTTCGTGATGGGGTCTTACACGTGATGTTATGAATTACTTGAATTGTGCTTTGTATGTTTTCTGATGTGGGATCCGAATGCTATAAGCATATGTTCCTCGTTAATATTTCTGATCATACAGACTGCCTACTAGGAAAGTAGCTATCCAAAATGGCCATTGCCCATTATACATTTTACAGGCTCGTTGAAAAGAGACACAAAGTTCTTGACTAATAGCCTCTTCATACATTTCAACCATGCCCAAAATTTGTGCTGTTCCGTTCCAACCATATCAAACCAAACCACATCTCTTCAAATCCAGTTTTTATTCTCCCTGCCAACCAAGCAATCACAAAGCCCGTCCACATCTACGCACACTTGGTAATCTTATCGTTGATCAATGTGACAGCCCCGTTGATGGCGAAGAGACCACCCTTGTCGGTGACGGCGTCTGCGGCGCTGATACTCGTGTAGGCCAAGATGGTGGCATTGATGCTTGCATTGGCACCAATGACTACGGAGCTGCCGGCGCAAAAGAAGACATTGCAGGCACTTGCACCATGCTTGAGCAGCATCTTGCTGCCAGCGAATAGGTCAAGCTCGGTGCCGACCTGGACGATAAACTGAGCCGTGGGCAAGAAGAGTGCGTCAAAAGTGAGGACTCCGTTGGCAGCAAGGCCTGCTGTGGTGGCGTACTTGTATACACCTGGATACAGGGTCTTGCCTGCCAGGTCTTGGCCGGTGAGCACAGTTGGGTTGGTCGCACCCTGGCAGGCATTATAGGCAGTTCCGACGTCGGCCTCGCATTTGACAGCCGCGGGGTCGGCGGAGTCGAGGGAGGTAGCAACACCTGGTGGAAAGCCAGTGATTGCAGTGCCTGGTGCAACACCGACGGAGCCCACAACAACGGTGTTGCCTGTAGAGGTGACAGTTGTGCCAGCGCAGACACCAAAGTTGTTCGCTGCGCCGATGGTAATGGTTATGCCGATGGCGAGGGCAGCAGTGGAGCTGACAAATAGGAGCACTGAGGCAAGGATCTGAGAATGCATCTCGTGCTTTGGTGAGGGCGAAAGGACGGTTTGTGAAGGTTGGGGGAAGGAGAGTACGAGTTGAGGACGGTGGAGGAAGCGAAGTAGCAGAAGAAGCTGTTTGACCGATTTGAGAACTGTTGAAAGCTTGGTGAATATTATATATCGACAGCAGAATGGGCTTTTTAAGTACGTTTCCCCGCCATGGTTAGTGACTATGCTGCAACAAGCTGAATGATTTGACTCTGTCGTGGTTGCACTGCTCTCCCAAATTCTAGCCGCCTCCAACTCAAAAGTAAGAGAAAGCGTAAGCCAGGACTGAGAGCATGTAGGATTGACAGCATGCAGGTCTGACAGCATGCTAGACTGACAGCATGCAAGATCGACAGCATGCAATAGCCCACAAGGCCTAGGAATTCTTCATGCCGAAGCTAATAAAATGTGTGGCTCTTGTATGCAGGTCCTCTAACTGCTCCAGACCATCTAAAGACTGACTGATTGACAGCCGCAACACCATATACGGCTACTTGGCTCGGCCATATCAATCTGCCAAGCATCAGGGTGTGCAGCAGCTTGATATGCTGCTCAGTATTCTTCTTGCGATCTTTATGGGAAACTCGTCGCCAAGTCCAGGGTGTGTACAGTTTTCGCGCAGCATCAGATCGATCCACTTCAAAGGAATAGGGGAGGTCCAGTAGCTGTCCTGCTCAGAAAAGTAGAAATATCTCTAGGAACAGAAGGCTAAGAGCTGGACGACTATAAACCAAAGAGGAAAATTCCAAAGTCCTGCATGGAATTCAGAGGCCTGACACTTTTGGAAGCACTTGAGAAGTGTATTCAACCTTAGTAGTAGAACGTGTGGCTAAAGACTGGATAAGACTCGACACAACGGCATGTTCTAAGCAAGCAGCCAGAGAGGCACACAAGGTTAGGGGAAGGCCATACCACCATTTCCCTCATACGAGACCTTGATATCAGATTCGATGCTGATGGCGCGTAGCATTTCAGATCCAAACTAGCTGTGCAGAATCCGATGGTAACAGCCAGGCGTGCCAGGCACTGCAACATGCTGAACACTCCGAGAGGCATGCATCAGGCTACCAAGTAAGCTTTCAACCATCTGATAATTTCCTGCCAGCACCATTGGCTTGTCGGGGAGTTCTTACTGGATGTGGCCTTTGCCATTGGGTTGCATTTGGTTGCAAGGCACTCGATGCACCGCATTGGCCGTTTTCGCTTTCGCTTACCTACCCCGCTGCTGTGAGCTTTCGGAGAGCCTTCCACTGTCGTCGTTCTCCTTTGCCCCCATCATCTCTCCCCAATCACAAATCCTGTATAAAAAGCCTCATCGTAAGATGATACTAGCAAATCAAGCGGCCCAGTCCGGACACACCGGGGCGTCCCTAGACCACCGAAGATTTTGGGTTGTAAATCGCCACCAACCTTCCCCATCGCCAGCTTCTACTAGGATCGAGCATCTCCATTCCGTTTTTCAATGCTCTGCTAGTAATGAGCCCCCTATCTGCTTTCCCAGGCTTTGCAGTCTCGGTGTTCCCTTGGAGTCGAAAGTAAACAAAGAAGATTTTTTCCGGCGATTCCAAGCCCTCTCCGTCAAGGCCTGATCAAAACATATTCGAGTACTTCGTTGTTCCCCTTCTACGGATTAGCTTCTTAACGAACACACGCCAGGCACATGCCCCAACCCCTACTGTATAGCCAGGAACCATCTCAAAACCCCCCGGTTGACCTGCAGACAACCCTTCAAAGGCCTTGCCTCAGAGCCTCGTGCGCGCTTTATCAACATGACTCTCTTCAATTAGCCCTTACCCAGCAACTATAGCAAAAGGCACCGGCCTATTGACACCGATCCACAAATTGCGGTTGTTCAGCAAGAACCGCGTCGCGGGATTGGGAAAATAAGCAACGGGTCAGCTAGGCTAGACATACAGTTCCCTCCGTTGGGGACAGTCACTCACCCGCAGCCCGCCCTGCGCCGGTACTTTTAAGCTTCCGCCATGCTACTTTGGTGGGGTCGGCCCTGACTTGCCGTCTGGGGTCGGCCCTAACTGCCGTGTGGCTTGGAAATTACTGTATCATACCATAACTCCCTATGAAGCTCTCTATCGGGCTCCCTATCAAACCTCCTATCCAGCAGTCTACCCAACTCCCTCCACCCAGTTTGCTCCATTGATGCTCGCTGGCCAAGCACCGAGTTCGCTGCACAGACAAGTGGGTAAATTCGCTCCAAACATTGCACACCCGAGCACCAAACATGACTTAAGCTTCTCATCAAGGTCTCTAACGAAGCAACCGTCGAGTAGCCAGCCCCGGAGGACCCTCGGAGAATGGAGCCATGTAGGGTGCTTTGGTCGGAAAATCATGTAGGGTGTGTTTAGTAGGAAAGTCCTTGCGGGTTGTTTGGTAGGGCGCCATATGGGGTGTTTGGTTCTTGGGTATGGAGCAAGCTGGTAACTCGGGTCTGGAGCATATTTAGGAGCGAATTTCCCCATCTGACTAATGAAAACGACCTCGATGCTTGGCCAGCGGTTCCGTTGATGAAACCATCTCATTCGCGCATGCACGCATCGATACACCAATTCTACGAATTCCCCGGCTCGATTGAAAACCGCGTTTCCAGCACCTCTACTCCGCATCCAGCACCACCACCGCCTCCCTCTCATCCACCTGCACCCCGCCCCTCCTCCCACAATCCCGATCCCAAAACGGCAGCCGCCACCCCCCTTCCCCCTCCGGCGTCGCCATCCAAATCCGCATCAGATGCCTCTTGGGCATCGGGTCTTCAAAGTCCTCGTACGCCGTCCTCCGGTGCAGAATGTGCTGGTTGTGCAGGAATTGGATCTCGCCGACTTGCATGACCATGTGCATTTGCAGGCGGGTGCAGGTTGCTTCGACGACGTCGGCGGCTTCGAGCTGGGCGGGGGAGAGGGGGGGGATGAGGCCGGCGGAGGAGAAGCGGGTAGGGGAGCGGAAGAAGTGGGGGTCGAATCTTTTTTAGGGGGAGGGGGGGTAAGGGGGTTAGTTTGGCGTGGATGTTCGTGGAGGGGCTTCGAGGAGTCGGAGGTCTGGGTAGGCGAATTATGGGAATGATAGCAGGCATTGGTACTCACTTGGCAAACATTCGCTCCTTGCTGCCTTTCGGTTCGAGGAAGAAGACGCTGGTGCGGGTCCACTGCTCTTGGCCTTTGTTGACTTCGCCTTTGCGGTCAAAGTACCAGATGGGCTCGATCAGTGTTTTCACGACGTCGGGTCGCTCTTTTCGGAGTGTGTTGTACAGGTGATGTGTGGAGACGATGTCGGATTCCCCGCCCTCCTTGGCGCGGGCGAGACAGAGCAAGCCTACGATGTCGCTGTAGTCTGCGTGGAAATCTTGTCTTTGGTGGATATTAGCTCGGTTTTGTAGTACGCGCCGATTGTAAGGCGAGGTGAGTGTTCTTCCTTTGAAACGAAAATGACTACCCTCTGTTTGTCCTGTACGAACGAATCTTTCCCACTTGCGACGCATCCTCGTTCATATCCTTGATATGTCCCAGAACGTGACCTTTTCCGTTTTGGGAAATCAGTTTACCGAAGTGCGCGCCAAGGCCCATGTAGCTGAAGCGGGTGTCAGAGCCATTCGATATATCCTCAGTCTGAGAGTTGTTCTTTGACATGAGATGTAAACACCAATGAATGGTTTATATGTATACGTACGCGATTGCCGTCTTATACCGGCTCCATTCCGTGACAGGCAGTCCTTTGAAAAGTACGAAACCTTTTCCGTTAATCAATTCCTCTCGTATTGACTCAAGGTATTTGGACAGTTCCGGCAGTGCGAATTCTTCCTAAATGCTAGTTGTCAGTATATTTAAGGCCCAGAGAGCCTACGTTACAGGAGACCTTTGATATATTCAACAGCGGTAACCCTGATGCATTGAAATGATCGGCCGCTTTGCTAATCTCATTAATTTCTTGTTCGCTCAATTGATGGGTCCATCGCTCGGGGTTATCTTGGTATTCGGCTGCCTTCCAGACTGTAGGTCCAGTGATCTCTTCTGGGAAATCCTCGTATGATCTAAGCTCATCATAATAAGGTGCATGCTGGCCAGATGTTTTTATGCCATCAGGGAATTGTGCACGGAGTGGGGTGTAGTCTCCATTCTGAGCTGGATTCGCGAAGCCATTGACAGAATTGGAGGACATTTTTGAGGATAGTGATTTCCTTTGACATGATGGAGGAAAAAGTGAGTCAAGTCGAAAGCTTGGTAATAATATGAAGAACGAAATGTAGTACCTTCGCAATAACGTTAATCTTGTACAAAACGCTGTCGCCTTTGGTCTGGCTGACCGATCTATTCCATGCTTGGGCAAGACGACGTTCGTTGTCAGTGTCAGCAACCGTCTCACAGCTACACAGTAGTTTAAAACGCGCCAATGATGGTGAAGGCTTCGGTATCCTGCATAAGAGCTGCATCCCGTGCGAAGCGGGGCTTTGCCAATGAGAATTAGGTAGGTATCTTGCTCAGCGCTTCGAAAGTTCGAGTGTCAGCTTTTCCGTGCCCCCACATTTTTGGAGTTCTGGCACGCGAACACTCAATGAAGAAACTGGAGTAGATAATCTGTAAACACCTGGACCATTAGCCAGGTACGACTCATTGGCCATTGTACTAAAGGGCGAGTTATCCTAAATGACATAGCAAATGTTTCTCGTCGAACATAAGAAGAATAGACCGGAACCAGTGGATCCCGACCACATTGGGAGAAGAACAGAGCAAGAGAAATGAAAAGTAGATATATCCTGAGCACGACCACGGATCATCATAGCCATATTCCACTATGATCTCTGGCGAATATTATCATCAACCACCCCCAGAATTCCGTAAACTAAATCAAAAAGTCTCTTTGTTTCTCTGAACCGGTCTAAATGCAAAGCCAGCTCGGAATGGACGCTCCCATTAATCTTGTAGCCTCACGTATCCTTTCGCAGTGCTAAACAAATGGCATCTATCAGCTGCTCTGGCTACTATTATGCGACCCTTTCCGGTCGAAGCCGTAACGCTTAGTCTTTGCAGCTCATCTGCTAAAGCTGGAACATGGATTTCTCCAACAGTTCGATATCCACATACGATTCATACCTAGGTTTAAATTTTATATAGTCCATAGTTCACAAGTTAGAGACGCATAAGTTGTTATAGATGACTTCTTACACAGAATCATATCTGATGGGTAACGAGGTTCCATGTCGCCATTGACCTACTCGTATAGTTGCAAAATGCTGAGGTATGGTTTTCATGATTGAGCTCAATCAGAGAATATAATCAGAGGTCAGTAGGATGTATTGAACATGGTTGTGATCGATTCAAATAACCTGCCAATGCATTTAGTTGCGCAAAGAGGGCCGAATCTTGTGAGTCCTACGAAGTTGTTAATGACAGATGTATTTACGGAGGTGAGAGATGAAAGAGCTGAATCCTAAGGAGGAATGATCAGTTATGTCGCGAGGATGGGGGGTTAATACCGTGAGCCTATTGGCGAACCAAAAAGCCTTATGTCTCTAATGGACAAGGCTCACCAATCACCATTACACCGGTAGAAGTTTGCGTCCCCTGACGAGACCAAGCGAGCGGTCAGCACTCTTTGAAGAAGCCCTCCTTGTATTTTGATTGGCTTTGGCTTCTGACGTCGGTCTAGGTATCTGTTTCTTACCTGTTTGGAAACGCTAACTTTCTGCTCTTTGCTGCACCGTGCACGTTCAAATTGAGTGATAGGTCCTTTCTAGGTTCCTCTGCTCGGGGTCCAATCCTTTGAGCGGAAGGAGTCAGAGGAGTGTCGACCCCTCAAGATAATTTCATTATCTCCGGTGCAAAAACTGGAGGTCTAGGAGGTCTTACAGACTTACTTCGTCAAGGACGCTCGAAGGAAATGAGGGTCGCCCCTGCTGTCGAGATTGTTATTTTTTCAGTTGAGTATAGGTTGAGGCCAAGGATGCCAAGCCTTAGAAGGATCAGGATCAGGATCAGGATCGATGTTAGATGTAAAATCAACACTATCTTGGAACAATTTTCAGCCATAAGGATTGGGGCTGAGCGGCGCGAAACAACAATTATTTTCGTCCAGGACAAGGGATGCATGTCCCGCGAACTCAATAACATACGGTAGTACGGGGTAGAGACACCGGGGTAGCCATCATGTCCAGGAAGGAACGCTAATAACAAACGACGATGACCGAGAATCGGGCTTCCAATCATTAACCAGAACGTTTGGCAACAATCGTACATATTAGATGCCATCACGTCTTGACTAAACATGCAACAAGTAGTGCACAACCAAGCGATGTGGGATAAGTTAGTGCCGATACTCCATGAAAACATAGCCAAGAGCCTATCCCCAACACAAGCGATACATCGCATAGATATACAGCGTGGCGGCGGCAATGCAGGCGCATGAAATGTGGTTGGGTCCAGTGAAGTGCACGGCTGGAAGAATCCTCATAAGGCTTCAGCTTCACAGCAGTACTAGTAATACAAGTACCACCTAAGCAAACGTTTCATGTTCAGCATGTGTCTTGTAAAGCCTTAGGTCACTCAAGGGGTTGTTTTGACTTATGCGAGAAGGATCCGGCTACGCCTTGGATTGTTCTTGGCGCTCGTTTTCGATTGCTCGGGAAGTCTAGAAGGGGGTTTCAGCCTCCTCCGCTCCGCCCCCCGTTAGCGATCCATGCCACGTGATTGCAAGGCTGTGATATTAATTATACTGAAGGATTGTGAAAAGGATTGGTGGAGTGATATCCGCAGGATCGTGATGCTACAGCGAAGGATTAGAAATGGAATTGCGCCTCTGAATGCGGCCACGTCAATCCTTCAGAAAGTCCGGGTCGTATGATGTTCCCGGGTATCAGCTAATTGTCACTTTGCGCAGTTCGCCCTTCCAAAAATATTGTTTCGTCCTTCTCAGCTATCCTCTTCCCTCTATATAAACGTAGGCATGGCCCTTCCTCTCCTCTTCACCTCCTCATACTATCCAACAATTCAATAACCTCCAACCAACATCACTAAACCGCCAGAATTCAACCCTCAACCATCCAATAACGACATCTATCGAACCTGATCAGATCAATACCGTCCACGATGCAGACCAAGCTCTTCGTACTCGCTGCTCTATTTTCCGCCGCGTCTATGGTTGCTGGTCAGAGTAGCAGCAGCAGCAGCGGTAGCACTAGCAGCCCCCCAACTGCTTCTCAGGTAGGTTTCTATCCGAGCCATACTCTTGTGCCTCAACTGACTGACTCTGTTCTAGACCTCAAAGGCTATGGCCGACGTAGCAAGCTATATCTCATCCGTCACCGCGGACTCCGCTTTCGCATCGCAAAACGCCGCCATCAAAAGCGCCGTACCATCAATGGATTTAGTCAGCGCTGCACTCAACGCTTCCGCCATTATCGGTACTGGTGCTGTGACACCTGCGGCGTCACTTTCTGGATACAGTGCTCTCCCAACGAGCCAACAGAGTTACATCGCAAGCGTCGCTTCGGCAGCGTCAGGTATTGCAAGCAAAGATCTGTCCGGCGCTGCGCCCCAGGCTACAGGAATGATCGTGGCAGCAGGTGCGGCAGCGGCAGGAGTGCTCGGTTTTGCCGCTATGTTGTAGATGAGCGAACTGCATTAGGTTCCTGAGAAAGTGGTTATATATTGCATTTGTCTTTAGCCTCGATGCGATTGTACTTGCTGTCGTTGTTTAAAGGTCGGTGTTCTGTATTTCTAGATATCCATTAGATCAACAAGAAAGCTTTGACGCTCACTTACATCTGGTTGAGATTCTTTACCAACAATCCACCTGGGTTGCCACGATTATCTACAGTCCTCGCATATTCGACTAAGCATGACCCGGCCACTCACTCAGAAGGTTAAGTTGATGGCCAAGAAGATGGTCAAATAAAACCATAATTTGGACACCTCCCGCCCACCACGTAACTCCTAGTCGAGGAAAATGAACAGCGCTGGCGCACAGTGACCGGACAGTGCAATGTTTGGTCATAGTGGCTAGTTCTAGGAGCAGCTTTAATGCTTAGATATGGAAAGAAGAAGGACATCGCACTCCTTGCGTACATAAGGTCGAACACATGGCTTGTAATAGGCGAAGATCGAAGACAACAGGGAGGATCAAGCAGTGGGTGCATGAAGTCGTGTAGTATAAGCGGCAAATATCGAACACGCTATAAGAGATAATTTGGGCTACTATCAGCGCAACGCCCTTGCGACGCGACCATGCGAACAGCCAGGTAAACTTGGTGGTAAGCCCATCAAGTCGAATGTGGAGTGATATTTCGATGTGTAGAGCCAAAATGGCACCCACTGGCGAACCTTAAGTATCAACCTCCCTATCTCAAGCGCTATCCATCTGTTGTCGTCGTTTGTCGACAGAGTGATCATATGCTTCACAGATGGGGCCGGAGCAGAAATGAAGCAATGAACAAATGACTAATCTTTCGGTGAATTGCCCTGGGCCGAGGTTTCTTGCATAAGTGATATTATAGCCAACGTGGGTTTTCAATCCCTTTTCTTCGTCTCCTACAAGTACTCCCTTCTACTCCACTTCCATTTCCCTTTCGAGCGTCTTCGCCATGGCGAAAACACAGACATCCCGTGAGCGGTTCCCTGAATTATACGTTCAAAAGTCTTCATGGGTTGATCCTCATAATCGCACACGCAAGGTACCTATGCGAGTACTTTGCCTTGGCATGCCGAGAACTGGGACGGCATCCATGTGGACAGCTCTTCAGATGTTGGGTTACAACAAATGCTATCATATGGTAGAAACATTGTACAATCCCCCCGACACTAGGATGTGGCAGGAAGCTATCAATGCTCAATTTTATGGTCAAGGCAAGCGGTTTGGGAGAGAAGAGTGGGATCAGTTGCTAGGTGACTGTCAGGTATGAATGACGGCTTAAATTCAACCAAGAATCCCACAATTCCTTCTCAAGTCTTACGTGGAGAGGAACATAGAAGCGCAAGGGCTGATCAAAGATTGTCAAATATTCAGGCCGTCATTGATATGCCGGGCGCCGCTTTCTCAGAAAGTCTTGTTGCCTCATACCCCGACGCAAAGGTGATCCTCACTACTCGAGACGTAGATGCCTGGTACAAAAGCATGATGGATACAGTCATTCTAGCAATGCGATCTGTCCCTTTGAAGTTGGTCTCTTATATCGACCCCGATGTTGTCGGTGCCTGGAGGCCTATGATCACTACCCTCTTCAATGGATATTTCGAGCAAAAGCCATTTGAGGAAATCGGCAAAAAGAAGTTTGTCGAACACTACGACCAGGTGAGGCAACTTGTACCAGAAGAGAATCTTCTTGAGTACAGGGTTGGGGAGGGCTGGGCCCGGCTTTGCGAGTTCCTGGATCAGCCAATGCCGAAAGAGGAATTTCCAAGAACCAACGACACCAAGTCTTTTGGAGATCGCATGGAGATAGTGATCCAATTGGTATTGTTACGGTTTTTGAAGAGGGCAGCGCCGATCGTCGGCGCTTTGGGAGCTGGAGGAGCAGCGCTGTATTTTTGGAAAGGTTGAGTAAGGGTGGAGGAGTTGCCTATTTTGCTGGTTCGACCCTGCTTTTCAGGTGCGCCTGTTACTATCTGTAAATAGTGAAACAGATGCGCGGCTTTTGTAGAGCTTTCGTCATTTGCAAATCATCGATTGCGTGGAGCCATCGCTGCCGTGAGTTGGGTGGGTGAACAAATGCTTGAGAATCGCTGTCGTGTGTTAGGTTGCTCTGTTTACTTTTTTCTATTTATAATCCCTGCATCCAAAGTTGAAACCAACAATACGCCGCCATATCTACGTCAGCACCGTGCACAGCATACGTACTGAACGTACGGAAGTATTCCATACACAGTAAGAACCTGTAGTATTTTGTCGTAGTCATCGTGCTTCTTTGGTATGGAGGTATTGGATCAAATCGTTCCCGGTGGCTGTTTCGTTCCCCAGCCACGATTTTACGAGTACAACAACAACAGCAAAACCGGACCGGGAGCTATCATCTAGAATATTGAATGGGCTAATGCAACACACTGACCCCATCTATTACTATTATCGATTAAACGCATCGACCTTTGTAACTATCAGCTAGGGATAGATTTACCACAACAATTGATCTGCTGAACAATTGTGGCCGGTCTCTCGCCCGGAAAGCCAACCTAAACGCCTTCCTCTGGATTGCAATTTATCGTACTCAAGGTTACCCGCATTATAACCAAAAAAGCTAGGACTCTTTGTCTCACGGTGCTGCTTGGACTCCACAGGATGGTTTCGAAGATAGCCAAGATGCCGCTCAGTGGCACCCATACAGCCGGGATATACGCTGACATGACCGTGGATGGTCCTGAAATTGGCACTTTGGTTGTTGTGGTGGATCGAGCAAAGAACTTGCCCAACAGAAAAACAATGGGGAAACAGGATCCTTATTGTGCGGCAAGGCTCGGCAAGGAAGCAAAGAAGACGGAAACAGACAAGAGAGGAGGTCAGACACCGCGATGGTAAGGCTGTTGGTCTTCCAAGCATTCAACACCGCTAACAAGACCTAGGGACCAAGAGATGCGCTTCACCGTTCACGAATCACCTGACTACTACCAGCTGAAAGTTTCCGTGTTCAATGACGACAAGAAGACCGAGCTGATTGGAGAAACCTGGGTCGCTCTAGATCAACTTGTAGTACCTGGTGGAGGACGGAACGATCTCTGGCACAATCTGAATTGCAAAGGGAGATATGCTGGCGAGATTAGGATTGAGCTCACCTACTACGACATGCGACCAAAAGAAGAGAAGGCCGAGGAGAGACGGCAAGATGCTTCGACCAATGACTTTCAAGATCAAGGGAGAGAGACTGTGGGTGGACCAAGACAGCCAAAACAAGTCAAAAGGAGGCCGCTACCAGCCGATCCAACTGGGACAATAACATCTCGTCCTGCAATGGCCGATCACTCGATATCTGCGCCACTACCGTACACTACCCCAGATAACCGAAACTTGCACAGTTCTCAGCAAGCCTACACAAACTCATCAATGGACTATGAATCTGAACCTCAACCACCATTAGATAATCGATATCAACATCTGGGACAGGCCCCGCCTCGAGGATCATCGCCAAGCTACAATAGCTATGATCAAGAACAGTTTAACGGTGATATCGACATATCCCATAATTTTGGCCAGCCACCGTCAAATCAATATGGAGTCTACAATCCCATTTCGCCAAGCGTATATCGACAAGAGGTTGCCTTGGATCAACACGTGATTTCTCACAGGGAGCAAGAACTCGAGTACCCGTCATTGTACGGCAGCGAATCTTACATGCCTGAACCTGAACCTATTCGTAACAATCAGCCTACGAACCTTCAGACATTTTCTGGATACGATAATAGGGACGTTAGACCTTCTGCACAACCATTGCACATTGCCAATGGAATCTTTTCGTCGAACTCTATGCCGGACATTCGGCCGCAACAGAGAAAGCAGGGTGTTAGCGCACCAAAACACAGGTCGTCGCTGCAAAAGAGCAGCAACTATGAAGATCTGCACCCTCTCTCTACCGGCAACCATGCATGGCCAGTTCCATCGGAAACTGCCGGTGACGATTCGGGGCCTCCACCACCCCCAGTCCATCGGAATAGCGGGCTAAGGTCTACACCTGAACCTAGCGGGCAGGCCCCGGCTGAATACTCTCCCCCAATAACCCAGCCAGTTCCCCTGAGGATGAGAAACGAAAGAAGTAGCGTATCAAACAGCCCTTTGTCTCAAGTGCAAAGTAATATATCATACACTGACCACCCTCTATCGACATCTCCATCGAACTCGCAACTCTCGCATTCGGGTGTCTCCGTCACGTCGCGTACGTCCTATAGCCAACGCGATAGTCGACAGTCGCAAAACGGAATGTCCTCATCCCCGGTACGAGACCATACTTACACAATGCCACCAAGTCTTGTACCGGGGTACGCGCCCAGCATAGCCGACGACGAGACTGAGAGGGAGGTCCGTGAAAGGCGCATGAGCGCCCGACCAGTATATGCAAATGACGCTGTCTCGCAATACCAACAGCTGCCGCATAGCAGTGCTCAACCACGAGCACCTCTACCAATAAATCCGGCTCCGGGGCCAATCCGAACAATAGAAAAATCACATGACCGAAGAGCGCATCGATCCTCTGCCCCTATCGCCATGTCGCAGGCATCCGGCATCGATCCTCGAACACCTGTGCGCAAGTCTGTCAGTCCGCAACCAGGATCGGCACCAGGCGAAAGACGGCTTTCCGCTGTCCCCTTCTCGCCAGATTCTTACGACGCATACAATCCGTCTATTAGCACTGCCGCTAGTGTCAATGCCGCTGGGCCCAAATACAACACACCCGAGCAAGCCAAAGATGCTTTCAGGCAGCACGAAGTAGAGTCTAGGCTAGCAGAGGGCCCCATAATTGGCAGTGATGGTCGAGTCATTGATCCATCTGATCATCTTCCAACCGAGACATGGGCCCCTGAACCCGAAGTCAAGACGCCTAAGAAAGGCCCTCAAATCACAATGAGATTCAGGCAGAGTCCTCTGGGTGCTCAACCTATGCCAGCCTCATCTCGGCGACCTATTCAAGTTACCACGGCTCGTCCTCATTCTGTTTCCACCCCTATTTACACGCATTCACCAGACTCGAGCGCGTCAGTTTCCGGTAGTCGTGGTCGCCTGCAAAAGAAGTCTCGGGTACCTGTGGAGCAAGCGACACCGCCCCCTAATACTAGTCCTTTAGCACCAAGAATTGATACTAACTCATACAATTCTACGCCAAGGCCATCTCCATCTGCTTATGCGTTACGAGAGCATGAAAGTTACGGCTATGGTAGTAGTCCTACCCACACGAGGAATTCACCAGGCGTTATCCCGCCTCCAGTCCCAGGCAAGATACCCATGACGGCAGGACAAGAGGAATGGGGAAGAGACGCCTTGAGTGAAGAGATGAGGATGATTGATATCGGCGTTGGTGGGGGGCAGTCTAGGGTAAGGAGGAGCAGATTTGGGGCATAAGGGTTGGTATTACTATTTATAGGCGCTATGGATACGGTCTAGTACATAACGGGCGGTCGTAGGTTTGGGATGGTGCGGCCTTTTGGGATTTGTGGCAGCTATAGAACCATAGATACTGGAAAAATGTGGAAGGGAAGAGAGTAGGCCTGTCAAAATGTCTTTCTATCGTAAGACACGCAATTAGGATCATATATAGATGATAATGTGGAGTCTCACAAGAAGTCCACAATGGAACATGGCCAGATGGTTTATTTAGTAAGGTACCTAAGGTACTCCACGATTGTTTCATCTTAGTGCCTACGATTGTTCTGACGATCTATGAAACAAGCGCTCAGATCTCCGCCACGCGCTAAGCCTAACTCGAAAGCACTACGACGACCTCCCCGCTTCTGCCTCAGGCCGCTCAACTCCATCACCACTGTCTTTGTTGGTTAGAAACCTCACCTTACCTATACCTTATACCTCAAACGTTCTTTTCCTTTACCTCCCCTCTCACCGCCCGCCTCCCTCCACCAACACCCCCTTCAAACCCCACCATGGACACCCCCCTCCCCTCCACCCCCACCCCCACCTCCCCCTCCGTCCTCCAATGGATCCTCTCCTACCTCCTCGTCGGCATGGCCTGGGGTTTCACAACCCCCTACATCCGCCGCGCCGCCCTGCACCACAAACCCATCGCCCACCCTTCCCTTCAGAAACTCGAGTCTTCGCCCAACAAGAGTGTGGGGAACTGGGTACGGATGAAGGTCCTGGGAGCGTTTTTCGTGGTCACGGATTTGCTTAGGAGGTGGGAGTATGCGGTGCCGCTGGTGGTGAATTTGACGGGGAGTGTGTGGTTTTTTGTCGTTGTGGGGAAGGCGGGTAGGTTTTTGGGGTTTCTTTTGAGGGGGTTTTCGGTGGGGTGGAAGGGAGTGGAAGATGGCTAATGTGGGGCGTGGTGAGGTAGAATTGAGTTTGACGGTGCCGATTACGAATTCGCTGGCGTTTCTGTTTACGGTTTTGGGGGAGTGGTGGGCGGAGGGGAAGGTTATAGGGAGGGGTGAGTCCCTAATCTATGTTCCATATTTCGATGTGAGGAGGGAAGAGCTGACAGGAGAGGCAGATACGTGGATTGGGATGTCATGTGTGCTGGCGGGGATCGCGTTGTGTGTGCAGAGTAAGCTTTCTTGATGAGAGGGCTTTATAAGTATAGCTGGCTTTCCTTTTTATCCTATAAAGTGCCTAGATTTCCGTCACTTGTGATTTTCCCAGTTGGCGACAAGTTTACATAAACATCTCTCCGCCTGTTTACCACATGTAAGATCGATATCTTTGTTTTGCTCTCTTCTATGTTGATATACAAGATCCCATAGAAATTTAAACCCATGTATAAATCTTTCAATTCTCCAATTTTCTATATACCAGCCCTCTACCATCCCTCATACCCCAATCCTCCTCCGCTTCCCCCCTTCTCCATCTTCCCCATCCTCCACCTTGCGCTTACCCTCGCAGCTTTCCACCCCCATCACTTCGAGTCGAACTCCCTGATTCCTCATTCTCAGTCCCGGAATCTTCAGCCCCGCCTCGAGAACATCCCCCTCGTCACTTATCGGCGATACGGGCCTATCAACCTCCGGAAACGTCTTCGCCATCGACTTCTCCTCCAACTCCTCGGCGAGCCTCTCAAGAAACTCATCCGCGAGCTCTTCAGCTATATTTCTCATCAGCCCACATTCCCCGCCAAAAAAAAAAACATCAAAACAATGGTGAAAACACACCGGTCTTCTCTTCTTCAGCCTCCTCCCCTTCCGCTTGCAGCAAAACCTCCATCTCTCGAAGCTCCCACTCCGCAATACTTTCCTCCAACCACTCGCTCAATTCCTCGATTCTTGACCCCAGCTCATTGGAATCCTGGTTTTCCACAAGAATCAGCCTGCACTTTTCACAACTAGGAAAACTGCTTTACTTACCTCTCCTTCCTCTTCCGCCTCCTCGTTTGCAAAATCCTCAACTCCAACCCCGAATTGCACCGCCAACCAATCCAACCTCCACCCCAGGATATCCATGTTGGTGGGTAGGGAAGACATATCTGGAGCGCGTGTGTTGTGGCACAAGCCGCTCATGGGAAACGCGGGTTTGGCGCGTCTTGATACGTGATTGGTTGGTTGGATGGACGAGACAGATGGGGAATTTGTTCCTCTGAAGAGTGGGTGGTAAGGTAGTAATGGGATGGGAGAATAATAGGAGGATGGTTGTTCGGCTTGTGCGAGTTTGGCTTTGAGCCGAGACGTTGGGATGAGAATGGTAGCGAATAGGAAAGTGTTGAGATGGGAAGTGGGATTCCTGGATAGCCTCGGAGGGTAGAGGTGGGAGTGGCAATGGGAGTTGACTGGGTGGGGAATTAGTGGATGAAGGGGGTTTAAGACTGGTGAACAGGCCATGATTCATTCTGCTTCTGTGAAGAGAATCGGATAAGGTGACGAAGAAGCCGAATGCTGGGGGGGGGTGGACTGTACGATGTGGAATGTGGGGAGTCAACGAGCCAGGCCAAAGACGCGGTCGGTTTTCCGTCCGAGATACAACGATCGACGGGGCTTTTTTTACGTCTCTACGAACAGGGTCTTGGAGATTTACGCGGATGAGGGTCTAACTACGAGTTCGCAGATGTGAAGGGGTTTTGGGCATTACCCAGAGACTGCACCATCTAGTAGGAGCGAGCTCGCCGCTCATGTCAATCCTTGGCTTTATGTTAGGGTTGTGGGAAGGGGATGCTGGAGATGGAGCTGGGCGTTGGGGTTGGAGGGCTGGGAGGGTTGAGAGCGTTGGGTGGGCTGGAAAGGGGAGTGTTTGAATAGAGGAGTGGGTTGGGTTTGGTTGGGCTAGCTAGCAAGAGCGCAAAGAACCAGAACCCAGATACTAATTGTGAATAGGCGTGGGAGGTTGTGTGCGACATATGTACTTTTAAGGAATCTACCCTCCCCTTCGAAACCCCCGTTCCTCGACATCCATTCCTTCAATGCGAGCGGTGAATACCAACCACATCCTCTCTCAGTCTTTAGCTCTTTTCGTTGACAAGAATTGGATTACTGATGGTAGTGATTCGGCTTAAGAGGGATGGAAGGAGGGGGTGGGAGCTGAGGAGGTTGTTTGGGATGGAGGGGAGAGAGGGTTGGTTTTATTGGAAGATTTATGTGTACGAGTATCGGCGAGGGAGGGTGGTGCGGAGGGAACTATCCGGGTTTGTGAGAGGAGATGCCGAGATATCAATTTTTCGCATTACTTTAATTTCTGATGATCTCGTTACCGAAGTTGGCGCTGCTGATAATATCTTTTTCTTTAAGAATGATCAATACTTCTACTTCTACCAACCCCAATGACCGCGTCTCCCTAAAACGGATACGCGCTCGGCAACGTCACTGGCGTATCTTTTCTCAACTGGTTCGTAATCAAATGCTCAAAAGTCGCCGACCACTCCACCCTCGGTGTCAACTTGTTCATACCATAAAAGTTCTCAATAAACCCCACCAGCGACGTATGGCTATACTCGCCTCCATTATTCCTACCCTTCTTCTCCACCACGCCCTTGCCCACCCAGGGGGAGATCAGCAGCGTAGGCACGCGGATGCCGAGGCGGGTAAAGTCGAATGTGATGTTTTTGCCGTCGGGGGCTTTCTCGGTGTAGGTGAGGGAGTCGCCGGCGGGGACATGTACGGGAGGGGGGACGTGGTCGCCAAAACCGCCGTTTTCGTCAAAGGTGAGGATGAAGAGAGTTTCTTCCCATTGCGGGGAAGAGCGGAGGGCTTCGTAGATTTTCTTGATGAAGGACTCGCCTTCAGTGATGGCCGAGGGGGGATGAAAGGATTGGTAGGAGCAGCATTCGGGGTTGATGTAGGTGAAGGAGGGGAGTTTGCCGCTGGCGGCGTCAGTGTAGAACTGGGAGAGGGGCTTGATGTTCTTGGTGGCGGCGCCGGAGGTGACGGTCCACTGGTAGAAGAGAGCATCGGGGGTGAAGCCGGTGGTGTTCGAGTAGTTGATCCAGGAGACGCCTTTCTCGGAGAGCTGCTGGAAGATGGATTTCTGTGGGAGGGCGGCGGTGTTGAAGTCTTTGTCGTTGCGACCGTGGCCGTGGGAGGTCCCGGAGGTGAGATAGGCTCGGTTGGGGTTGGTTGGGCCTGGGACTGCCGAGAACCAGCGGTCGAACAGGACGTAATTCTCGGCCATGGCGGCGAACACACGGACTTCATCTTGAGTGTAGTAGTTGATGGCCTCGGCGGCACGGGAGACATTGGCCGTCTTGTAGGTTGACGCTTGCTCGGTTACGAAACCTTGCATGGTCTCTGGCAGCTTGCCCGCAGCGACTGCGGCTTCATCCGGATGAAAGGTGCCAAAGAGCTCGTAGTTGGTACCGCTAATGCCATGGTTTGGGTCATCCGGCGCAACATTCTGGGCAATGGGCTTGGAGCACACTATCTCGCTCTTGGGGTCCGAGGCATTTACTGGGTTGCAGTAGGTACGGCCAATGAGACCGTCAATGGACGGGTTGTAGGTAAGGCCACCAGCGAAGGTGTCGAAGGATCGGTTCTCTTCCACAAGCACAACTATGTTCTTGATTTTTTGGCTGATATGGCTGGAGTCATCATTCCCTCCTTCTCCGTTGTAGTCGGAATCTGGACGTGGGGCAGCCAAGACCACAGTCGAAAGGGCTAACACAGTAGTAAGTGAAAGGCCGACCATGATGATGATGCTTGACTGTGAGCGTGCTTACAGGTTGGTTTTTGGAATCGCAATCTCTCTTATGTGCTTTGCTGGGCCCTGGGAAGCCATGTTCGATTTTCCTCTTGGGAGACTGGCATAGGAGCACGTGGGAGGATGAAAGGTGAAAGGTTCATCTCTCTCAAGGTTCTATTGCATCGAGAATCGACGATTTCTCCCAGGTTGACCGACAAGGGTTCCTCAAGTCCCACAACGGCGGGCACACATGTCGTTGGATTCCTCCCCCATTGGATCCGTCACCCGAGAGATCATAGGCAGTTGGTTACCCCGCTGGGAATTGGCCGGTGGGAGATCTTTGGAAATACGTCGATGCATCGGACCTCGCGGAGAGAGAAACATGGCTCCAGTTGCAGCAGTGCGATGGAACGATGTGGTGATGTGCCTTCTTGAAGCGGTTAAACAGGATAAAGGTAATTACTGTATGGCCGTTGAGGCCGGCCGCCTTACCGGCCCCAAGGCTTACAACAGCCACCCTCATCCCCACTACCATGGTTTCTTGCGGCGCATTTGGCAATCTCTACGGAATATATACAGGGCAATCATGCATCGCCCAAGGGCCCTTGACACCCTCAGGACTGATGAAAGGGCGTATTCGAATGACGAGCGTCGACAAGAACAGCCGAAAGCGCGCTTCCTTTTTTCGTATCTCGCCGATTTCCGCAACCGAACTTTGATACAGTGTGATGCTGTCCATATGACAGCTCGTGTGAATGAGTGGCAATGGCTTGTCACTCTGGTTTTACAACCTCCATAATCCTGCGCAATCGGATGTCGTCAACTCTTTGACGGGATACTTCCACCACGTCGGGTTCGGAGAGATATGCACACTGGGTAACGAACGAGCTCTGCATGACCAGGGGACATAGAGACCTTCCTGTTCAGCTACTCTGTGCGAAAGAATAATGTATCTTCGAGAAGATTCCTATCGCGATCCATACCTTACATTGATGGATTATCGTGCAGGAGTACCGAGGAGGTAATCGAGTGGTACTTTGTCACCTATTGTGGCGGTAATCGCGAGCTTGAGACCTCAATCTGTCACTAATTCGACTTATACCTGCCAAAGCGAAGACTCTTTCGCATTGTCACACACAGCTTTGGGGGTGGCCTTTCAACGGTCTACCAAAGTCGAAGCTTTCTTCTTTATTGCCAATGGCGCCAGCTTGAGCAACGGGGATTTTCGGATCTACCCACAACATGGGGACAGGATCACAGCAACTCTTTTTTTTTCTAATTCAGGATGAGGACGTTAAGTTCTCAGGGATTGGTGACTTGTTGCTAGACGGGTTGAAAGATCGAGTTAACGGCCAGGCTAAGTGACAAATACTTCACAGCCAAAAAACCGATCCAGCTCTACAGATCTAGAAAGGAACAATTTCTGCATCGCAGGCATCTAGACTACCAACCAAGCCTTGTTTATTCCTGATAGCACAGGGATTACGCACTCTTGCATACGCATGTACGCATTAGGACACAATACCAGCCACGTGCCTCTTGGGACGCTATTGATTATTAAGGTACCTTAGTTGCAAAGTGCCCCCTTGCCTCAGTTTTCAGACGTGCCAACGTCGCTAAGCCCCTTCGGGTTAGCGCCCTGCTGACTTCGCAGCGTACGGGCGGCACGTCTGAGTGCTGCGTTAACTCTGAGATAAATACCGAACTTTGCCGGTCGCCTTACCTGATGCGATAAAGTATGAGCGTATTATTGAATTAATTTCGCTCTGTTTATCTATTCTTATCGACTCGCCTATCTACTCACCATTCTACTCACCATTCTACTCACCAGTCACCACTCTACTCACCATTCTACTCTACTCACCATTCTACTTACCATTCTACTCATTATTCTACTTATCACTCTACTCATCATTCTACTCATCATTCTACTCATCATTCTACTCATCATTCTACTCATCATTCTACCTACTCGCCTATTTACATTTTCAGCTATCAACTCAGCTATCAACTCAATCATCTACTTATCACTCTACTCGCTTCAAAACATGCTTCAAAATTGCTTCAAAACATGCTTTATGTGACACGTTTAAATAAGCATCATTCGCTTTATGATCTACTTCATAGTATGTTTCATATATGCTTCATAGCACATGCTAATTAACTCAACAGAAAGTACTTTTTATAATTCTCTACAAAACTCTCAATCAAACACTTTATCAAACGCTTTATCAAACTCTTTATCAAACACTTTATCAAATTTTCTACTGAGTTCTCTACTAAGCTTTCTGTCGAGCTTTCTATCAAACTTTTGATCAAACACTTTATCAAACACTTTATCAAATGCTTTATCAAATTTTCTACTGAGCTCTTTACTGAGCTTTCTATTGAGCTTTCTATCAAACTTTCGATCAAATATTCTATCAATCAAACACTTTATCAAACTCTTTATTAAACACTTTATTGAACTCTCTATTAAACTCTTTATCAAACTTTTTATCAAAACGACTTAATACACTTTCTTGATCATCAAAAAGAACATTTGAATCAAATCTTCATCTTTCAACATGATGTAAGTTCAACTAAGTTCAATTAATGATATGATCATGAAATATCAAGTAACAAGAACAAAAAACAGAAGTTAGCATATTCTTGATCACGCTGTTCAACTACTTGAATTATCACATGCAATTAATTTAATGATGCAATAACATAATTTATCAATCTCACAGAATTTTATTGATACTTAAATTAGACGCATCAGATAAAGCATATGTGAAAGTACTATTTGTCAAAACTCAGATCTATGAAAGTCAGAACTTTTCAGAGAATAAAGAACAGACACGAGAATTATTCTTCAACGCTATCATCAATCTTTCAGATAAGAATCTGAGTCTATGAGAATTTCTATCATCGATTCTCAGAGTCTCTGAGTCTATCAAGAGTTTAAGTCACATACAATTCTTAACATTTCATCAATGATAAGAGTTCAAGTCATATACAATCTTCAAGAGATTTCACATGAGTTGCATGTAATCTTGCTTACTTCATTGATGATGCTTGAGCTTAGTCTTCTAAGTATATAGAGAAGAATTCACTGCTGTATTTTGTAGTCTAGTGTTAACTTTCTATATGAATAAATATTATTAAGCTACTATCAAATTTGATCATATTATCTACGCGCATATTCTTTAGTGTGACTGTGCATTTCTCAAGCTACTCACAATTTTAACACTCTACTTTATTGCAAAGATGATAGTTTGTACAATCAAAAAAAATATTCGTTGACTCAAACAGCAATTCTTCGAATATGACACTTAATCTTCATAATGAATTTTAATCTCTTTTCATTCTTGAGACTTCTGCGTCTCTGACTTAAGCAATCATCATCATTGACATCATAGACGTATTCTTCAAGCATAATGATCAAAATATGATCTCTCTTGATGTTGCAATTTCATCTTTTGAAAGCAATATTTGCATGTCTTTCAAGAACGTTGTCTCATTTACTCTTATCATCTTCACAGAGTTTGCACTCACTCTGCTTGATTAAACTTCTTGCAACAATAAAGAGAAGTTTCAATTGAACTTGATGAAGAGTTTTACACAACGTCAAGCAATCATCATCAATATCATGATTTCATTGATTTGATCATCTTCTGATTTTACAAACGTTAGTTTGAAGAATCTATTAAAGACTTGTCATCATACAGCATTGAATGAAAACATCAGAAGCATTCACATCGATGTAGAAAGAAAAGAAAGATAATGCATGTTGTTTCAGACAAGAATGAAAGTTGTTAAGCATGAATTTTCATTTGTCATTCTTGACAAAATTCAAAACATTATCGATGACGTGAAGATCTTGCAAAGATAACAGAATTATTTGAAGATGTGCGCTTGACGTGAAATGTTGTTCATTGAAAACATCATTCTGTTAAAAAATTTTAATCAAGTATTTTGCATGTTAAACTTTGATTACTTTTTAACATGATGAAGTCATGCATTTGATCATCTTGAATCGAAGTTTCGCAAAAAAGTCATCGCTAAAGTCATAAAGAGTTCTTTCATCGATGACGACTTTTTTGAAAAGAGAGCAATTATTTCTAAGATCATTTTTTCAAATAAGTTCTCAAAAGAAAAGAAGTTTGAATTCATTGTTGATGAGAATTTGAAGTTGTTTCTCAGAAAACTAAAGTTGAACTTCATCAAGATGAACTACATCAAAGATGATGACAAGCTTAATTACATCATGAAATATGTAAAGATCATGATGATGCACTATCTTCAACAGATTGAGAAGACTGTTAAGAAGAAAGATTGTAAAATCACATAAGTAAAGTTTCTTGAAACTCTTCAATAATGCTTGCTTGATGTAAAGTCACTTCAGAATTGAACAAATGATTTATGAAATATCATTATAAAAAGAAGCAATCAAACATGCATGTCATTCTTTCTGAAATTTAACAAGACACATTTTCAAAATTGTGTTGAAATCATGAAGTTTGAGAAAGTGCTATTGTTCAAATTTCTGAGTGAGTTACTTCTTTTAAACAAGATCAAGTTAATCATATTAACTTTTGCTCAACGAAGCAAGACTGCAAGATCTTCTGTTAAGAATTAATGAAGTACATTGACATGCAGCATGCTTTGAACTATGCTAAGCAGAGTTGACAGTTGAAAATTAATTCATTTCTTGAGAATCAATTACAAAAGAAGAATTTGCAGAGTTTTTCACAGAGAATTAATAATCGAGAAAAAGAAGAATACTTTGATCATCAACAAGAGCAACAAGAATCAAAACTGAGAGAAACAATCTCTTGAAAGAAAAAATATTGCAGAATTAGCAAAAGAACGTGCATCAGATGCAAATCTAGAGATCACGCAAAGTTGAATTATTCAAACTCATGATTCATCTTCTCAAAAGCTTTCTTCTCAGAAGCTTCTTTTACTTTTAACAACATTCTCATTGTCAACGTCTTGAAAAAAGACTTAGCTCAATAAATTTCTTTCATCTATTGATTGCTCAAGAAAAGAAAGCAACTGAAGAGTACAAAGCTCAATGAATCAACTCAATCAGTCAACTGTTTGTTGAATTGAACGCGTTGACAATGTCAAAGAACTTGAACTCAGTCACAACATCATTCACTTTCATAGTCAAGATCAAGTCAGAATGTCTTGATCTTTTTGAAACTTGAATCATGATGAACATTGAGTGTATGCTAAATGTGATTCATCACAGTCTCATGAAACATTTAGATAAGATCGAGAATATTCATTCTTGAAAGTTCATGAGAATTTTCTTCAATAATAAATTGATGCAACTACATGAAACAATACTGCTTGATCTGAATATTCAGAACTTTAATGAGAGTAATTTATGCATCTTGAAGATCTTTATCATTGTTGAATATGTTTCAGAGAATCTCATGTTAAATCTTTCATTCTTTGAGAAGCATAATCTCATTCACAAGTTTGTTTATTGATGCTTATGCTGAAGAATCTTGTGTGCTCAGAATGAAAGAAAAAAACTATCTCATCAAAAAACAGTTTCAAAATCATTTTATGTGATGTTCAATGAAACAAGACTTACGTCAAGTCTTTTTGCATGCAATATTTATTAATCTAACTTTGCAAGAAAAGTTACTCTCAAGTTTTCTTATCAACATAATCATCAGAAGAAATGAGAAGTCTCAAGCATTCAATCAACTCAAAATCTTGAGCAACAAAGCATCATAATACATGTTCAATCACTTTTAGATGCTTTGTACAACTTTTTGAATCTTTCAATGATAGAAAAAAACTTTCAACTCACACAAATTGAGAATATGATAGTTGATCAATTTTTAAATATTTCAAAAGAATTTACAAATTTCGCGAATTTCTTCATTCAAAAAGTCAAAGTTCTTTTGATTCACAAGTTTCATGATTATGCTATTTGCATCAAGAAGAGTCATATTGCTTTCTGAGACTCTTTGTACAATCTTTTTGCAGTTGAACTCATTGCACAAAAGACATATATTGAGAAACAGCTTCAAGCAAACATGATATGATACTTCATCTCTTCAGCTGAGATGCTCATGCTCTTTACATTTAAAAAAGATGAAACACTGCGATCATGCATTAATTATTAAAAACTCAATACAATAATTCTCAAGAATAAATGTTTTCTTTTGTTGATCAATGAAGCTCTTGATCATCTTGCAGATGTTAAGTGATTTATCAAGCTTGACATCAAGAACGTGTTCAACAAACTTTGCATATGAAAAGAAGATGAATGAAAGATAACATTTTGTACAAGATTTGACTTATACGATTATCTCATGATGCTCTTTGATCTCATCAATACATCGACTTTCTTTCAGATTTATATGAATCAGACTTTGTTTGAATTTCTTGACATCATTTATCTTGTTTATCTGAATGACATTCTGATATTCAGCAAAACTCGTAAGAAACATGCTCATTACATATGATAAATTCTTGACAAACTGCAGATTCTAAAGCTTTACATCAAGCTCTTCAAATGCAAATTCTTCAAGAAAGAATTATTCTTTCTAAAATATAAAGTAGAAAAAAAAGAAATTTCAATGAAGAAGAATTGAGTGCAAATCATTCAAGATTGATCACAATCAAGAATAATGAAAAAGATTTAAATGTTTCTCAACTTTGTCAACTTTTATCATTGATTCATAAAGAATTATTCAAGAATAGCATCATTCTTAATTGATAATCTTAAAATGAGTCTCTTTTTTAATACAAAGAAGAGATGAATTCTTAAAGAATAGATGAAGTGAATTGAACTCATTGACAGTGCTTGAAATGCTTTTCAGAAGCTGAAAGTCATCTTTGCTCAAAACGTTGTTTTTCAGCACTTTAATTTTGCAAAAGTCATAAGACTGAAGATAAATGTTTCTGAATTTGCAAAAAGAATGATGATGTCTCAATAAACAGATATCACACTTGAGAATCTACATTGACATTCAATAATCATCTGATCAAGAAAGTGATAATCGATTGAATGAAATTATGATGCACATAATCAGAAAATACTGATGATCATCAAAATCATGAATCATTAAAGACATTATTTAGAAAAGACTTGACATGAAATAAAGATAATCAACAATCATGCAAATCTTCAATACTTCATGACAACAATCAAGCTCTTTTGCAGACAGATGAAGTGAATCAACAGACTTACTGCATACAACTTTAAGATCTTCTATCAAAAGAAAGTAAGTAACTTTGTTGATGACTTGTCAAGAAGACTTGACTATGAGAAAGATATCAATGTAGATGAGAAAGAATTCACTTGTGATTTAACATACATGAAAGAACTCTTGAAGAATTTCTCAAATCAATCAGCATCAACGCTCATTGTTTTCACTCGACAGTTCAAGACTCTGAGCATCAAGAATCATGAAAGAATAGTCATCAGATTATTTAAAAAGATTATCAACTTATCAGCATTCATGAGAAGAATCAAAGAAGTCTCTCAGACTTTAAAGAAACTCTCGATTACTGACGAGAAGTTTCAATGATGATTTCAAAACATCATTATTTCTTGTTAAAAAAACATCTGTCTTCGCAAAAATATTGAGTCAACATTTACTACTGTCGCTGAGACTAAGAAAGACATCTGTTTTTGCAAGAACATTGAGTCAAGATTTATTACTATTGTTGAAATTAAAAAAGATATTTGCTTTTGCAAGAACATTGAGTCAACATTTATTACTATCGTTGAAACTAGAGAAAATGTCTGTTCTTGCAAGAACATTAAATCAATGTTTATCACTGTCGCTGAGATTGAGAGAAACATTATTCAGATGAAATGAAAACGCAGAAGAGCAAATTCTTTTGTTAAAGAAAGTGAATGTTTGATCATGAGTTAAAGTAGAGATTCAATCACGTGTTGTTCTGCTAAAGAGAGTGAATGTTTGATCATGAGTCAGAGCAAAAGTTCAATTATGTGTCATCTCGCTGACTGTTATGATTCTAGTCTTCGTCTATTCTTCGTCTAGTCTTCGTCTGATTTCACTTTAATTGAGTCTAGCGAGAATCTGATCTAGTCATGTTATCATCGAGACTCTGCTTCATATGTGTAAGACATCAATCTCTTTGAGTCTAGCACAGAGCTAGAACACACACATATAACAGTGAGTTCTTTTCTGTAGATACTTTTCTTTCTTAGTATTTATCTATTAGTTATATTACACTTATATGACTCGCTCTATGTCAACTTCTAACATTAGATAAATACTCATCAATTCTACTATCAACATGTAGATGATATGAAACAATCTACTTCGTTTGTTCAGAAATTCGCAAGAAATTCTTCGAATTTGTATCACTTTTTATTTGCAAGAAATTCTTTGTGTCACGAACTGAGAGCTGAATGAAATCAGAATGAAATTCTAATAACTAGATTTAAATACAAGACGTTGCATGAAGAAGAAAGAAAAGAAAGAGATCATTCAGAGATTCTTATATCTCATGAACGCTGAGTATCATTCGTATCGAGAGACTTTCATAACATCATTGATAATCTCACGTCTATCATCATCTATAATATTGTTCAACATCATCTAAGTGATCTAACATCTCTTTTCCTAACATCTTTCGAGTAATACATGCTAAAATCGTGACACTTTGAATATTTAAATGAGCTAAGAACAGTCGCTCATAGAATCAATGATAAAGAATCTTCATTGATTGCTTGAGAATCAACTCAAGCTTATGAATCAGACGAGTCAAAACAATCTGTGTCGTTCAATCAAATTAGTGAGTCTGCTTCAAAAACACGATTCGAATTGATCTCTTCAATGAGCAAGTCGACTAGTGAGTCTGCTTCAAAAATATCTTTCGTCAATGCAATGATCTATTTACTCACATCGCTCTATCAATCAGCAAATCAATCTATCTCGTGTTTCTGTGTCAACTAGTGAGTCTGCTACAAGAGCAGATAACAATTGATCTCGTCGACTGAGCTAGTCATTCGAAGTAAGTCTGTTACAACAATAACTCACTCGATTCAGTAATGAATCGTCTTTTATTCGTATCTTCTACGACTTATTTCTATTCACAAAATTGACGAACAACAGCAAGATGATATGTACTGAAAACAGAATGAAACATATACTATATGTCTGAAATCACGAAGATCTGAGCTGAAATTCGTTCATCATTGAATATTTGAAGCTGAATAAAAAGAGTCTGCTTGAATGACAAGAATATTGAGTTTGCTATAAAGACATGAACGAAACAAGCTCTGCTACATGCGTGTAGTAAAGACGAATCAACAGTGAGTCTGCTTCAAAGACGCGTTCGATATTGATCTCATCATCGAGTCAGTCACTCAATAGTGAGTCTGCTTCAATGACATGATCAGAATTGATCTTTTTGATGAGCAAGTCGACTAGTGAGTCTGCTTCAATGATCATTCTTTCTCTCTCATAGTGAGTCTGCTACAAAAAATCATCACTCTATCTCTCTTTTTCTACATAGTGAGTCAACTACAATAAACATTTTTGATGATCTGAAAGATTAATAGAAAGACTTGATGAAATAACATTCATGTAAACATGAATAGTCAAGAGAGAGAGAGTAATGTTATGATTCTAGTCTTCGTTTATTCTTCGTCTAGTTTTCGTCTGATTTCACTCTAATCGAGCTTAGCGAGAATCTGAGCTAGTCATGATGTCATTGAGACTCTGTCTTCTATGTGTAAGATGTCAATTCTATCGAGTCTAGCACAGAGCTGAGATGAACACATATAAGTTGAGTTCTTTTCTGTACATACTCTTTTCTTTCTTAGTATTTGTCTATTAGTTAAATGACACTCATATGACTCACTCTATGCTGATCTCTAACAATTTTGCTGATATCATCTTTGTTTATCTTGATATCAAGAACGAGAAAACACAGCTTCTTCTCAATATACTTTTCAAATTCAAGAAACATCTGACTTTGAGCTGAGTTAAAAGAAAGATTGCAAGAGATGATCATCATTTTCTTGATCACAAATTCAGAATCAGATGCAACAAAGAATGAAGAAAAGTTTGTGTAAGATTGAGAAGAAAAAAGACTTAAGCGAAGTGATGAAGAGACAAAATTGATGAAATCAAACTTGAGATCAGATGTAATCTTGACATGAAAAGAATTTGAGCAAGACAGAGAAATGCTTAAGTCAAATGAAGAGAGAGCAAAGCTGACAGAAATGAGCATCAAGTTGTTCTTAAGTGCTTTAAAAAACATCAATTAATCATTAAATTTTTACATCTTAAAACTACTGAAAACTGAAAATTATACTTATGACTCATACTTGCAATTTGTCTTAATAACGATGCATAGTGCACATTTCTTGAAATTCTTTTCAATAAAAAACTTTATTTTTACGCAGTTTACATTTCTTTTCATGCACTTTTTACATCTATTCAAGAATTGTATCGTAATCTCTTTGCTATACACATTCAGAGCTGTTTTGTGATGCTGAGTTAATGACGTGAGATTTCTCATGTAGAGAGAAAGAGAGACAGATTTCTGATTAAAAATGACGTGAGAATGAAAGAATTGAACGCGAGCAGCAGACACAGCGAGCGCGCTGACGCAAGATGAAGAATCAATAGCAAAGAAAGCAAGCAAATGTGATGCAAGCACGTTTCATGTTTTAAGAGAGAGATATGATGAAGAACTGCGTCACTCACTTCTCTTAGACTTCTTCATCTTCATTCAAGATGTCATCAGCTCATCATCATCAAATCAAGAAGTTGATTCATATTCACTATAATTATGATACTTGAAGAAATTGTACAGAACTACTCTACAGAATGAATAAAAGATTGAGTAAAATAATGAAATGAAGACTGAATGTGAAAACGAAAGTTGAAGAAGAAAGAAAGTTGAAGATCACGCAGAAGATAAAAAAGATGAATCAATGAAAATTCACTACTTCACAACAAATAAACATAAACATCAATGATCATCATTCTCGCGCTAGTCACAATAAACAACAGAAGCATCATTCTTCTGTTCACTGTTTACTTCTACTATCTGATACTATTTTCTGCTCATTGTCTGCTTTTACTATCAAGTATCATTTATAGAAGAAAAACTTCAAATCAAGCAAATTTCGACTTTCGTTACAATTGTCATCATGAGAATTCAAGTTTAGTCGACGTGCATATGCTAACAAAAGAAAGTGTCGAAATCATGACAACATACTGCATAACTACATAAAACGTCTGCAAAGTGACAGTTGAAATATAACAAACAACAAGATAATTGTCAGAATTCAGATCTACGAGAATCAAAGAATAAACATGAATGTTACTGTTGATCATCTAGAAACTCTACATGAGTTGCAAAGAATGCTCAGCTCACGTTTATGAAAATCAGAAATTAAAGAATATGCTATCGTCAGAATTTAAATCAGACACAAATGCTATTGCTGATTGTCTAAAGATCTTACATGAGTTGCAAAAAATATTCAGTCTACGTTTATGAGAATCAAAAGTTGAAGAATATGCTATCATCAAAATCTAAATCTACAAGAATCAAGAAAATAAACGCGAATGTTATCGCTGACTCTCTAAAGACTCAATGCTTGCGACTTGAAGAATAAAACAATGCTCACGCGTTATTGAAACAGAATCTTGAGAACACAATTACACACAGTGAACTCTGATGTCATGCTTTGCATGATGTCATCGCTCTTCTGCTTGCAATCATTCACAATTCAACAATGAGAATGTTGTTATTAAAAAAGAGAATAATTGTCAAAACTCAGATCTATGAGAGTCAGAGCTCTTCAGAGAATAAAGAACAGATACAAGAACTATTTTTCAACGCTATCATTGATTTCTCAAATGAGAATCTGAGTCTATGAGAATCTTTATCATTGATTCTCAGAGTTTTTGAGTCTATCAAGAATTCAAGTCACATACAACTCTTAACATTTCATCAATGATAAGAATTCAAGTCACATACAATCTTCAAGAAATCTCACATGAGTTGCATGTAATCTCGCTTGTCTCATTGATGATGCTTGAGCTTAGTCTTCTGAGTATATAAAGAAGAGTTCACTTTTGTATTTTGTAGTCTAGTGTTAACTTTCTATACAAATAAATATTACTAAACTACTATCAAATTTGATTGTATTATCTATGCGCATATTCTTTAGTGTAACTGCACATTTTTTAAGTTACTCACACTATTGCAAGTTTATATACATTAGAATTTACATGTTGTGCATTGATGATTGCATCACAAACAAGAATGTTGTGACTTGCAAAAGTTAATGAGACAAGTTGTGTGAACTGTCATCAAAATAATGCAGATCAATCTGTCTTACAGAGATTTACACTCAGATGTTGTTTCAGTTTTCAGACGTGTTAACGTCGCTAAGTCTCTTTGAGTTAACATTCTCACTAAGTCTTTTCAAATTAACGCTCTGCTGACTTTGCAACGTACAAGCGACACATTTGAGTATAAATCTCTGTAGAATAGATTGATCTGCATTAACTCTGAAATAATATCAAACTTTGTTGATCATCTTATCTGATGTGATAAAGTATGAGCATATTATTGAATTAATTTCGCTCTGTTTATTTATTCTTATTGACTTGTTTATTTACTCATCACTTTACTCATCATTTTACTCATCATTCTACTCATCAGTCATTACTTTACTCATTCTTCTACTCTACTCATCATTCTACTTATCATTCTACTTATCATTCTACTTATTATTCTACTCATCATTTTACTCATCATTCTACTCATCATTCTACTCATCATTCTATCTACTCATTTATTTACATTTTCAGCTATCAACTCAGTTATCAACTTGATTGTTTACTTATCATTTTACTCACTTCAAAACATGCTTCAAAATTGCTTCAAAACATGCTTCATGTAACATGTTTAAATAAGCATCATTCGCTTTATGATTTACTTCATAATATGTTTCATATATGCTTCATAACACATGTTAATTAGCTTAATAGAAAACATTCTTTATAATTCTTTATAAAACTCTTGATCAAACTTATTAAATGCTTTATTAAACTTTTTATTAAACATTTTATTAAATTTTCTACTGAACTCTTTACTGAGCTTTCTGTTGAGCTTTCTATCAAACTTTCGATCAAACACTTTATCAAACACTTTATCAAACATTTTATCAAACATTTTATCAAATTTTCTACTGAGTTCTCTACTGAGCTTTCTGTTGAGCTTTCTATCAAACTCTCGATCAAACATTCTATCAAATACTTTATCAAACTCTTTATTAAACACTTTATTGAATTTTCTATCAAACTCTCTATCAAACTTTCTATTGAAATGACTTAATGCACTTTCTCAATCATGAAAAAGAATGTTTGAATCAAATCTTCATCTTTCAACATGATGCAAGTTCAACTGAGTTCAGTTGATGATATGATCATGAAATATCAAGCGACAAGAACAAAAAACAGAAGTTAGCATATTCTTGATCGCGTTGCTCGACTACTCGAATTATCATACGCAGTCAACTCAATGATGTGACAACGCAATTTATTGATTTCACAGAATTTTATTGATACTTAAATTAGACGCATCAGATAAAGCATATGTGAAAGTACTATTGCAAGTTCACATACATTAGAATTTACACGTTGTGCATTGATGATCGCGTCGCAAACAAGAATGTTGTGACTTGCAAAAGTTAACGAGACAAGTTGTGCGAACTGTCACCAAAATAACGCAGATCAACCTGTCTTACAGAGGTTTGCACTCAGACGTGCCGTCCGTACGCTGCGAAGTCAGCAGGACGCTAACTCGAAGGGGCTTAGCGACGTTGGCACGTCTGAGAACTGAGGCAAGTGCTCTCACAGGTTCGTCTTTCCGGTTCCTCTTGCCTTTTAGTCGAAATGGTCTCGTTTCTCTTCGTGTTCGCTTGAAGACAACCACACAGCTTACGACTTGCGGCCAATCGTCCAAGCCACAAAGATTCGGATGGAGTGCGAAATGCTTCAAATGGGGTGGTAGTGAAGGAACGTGCTTGTTAAACTGTATCCATAAAGTTTGTACAAGTACAAATACCACCTCGCAGGCCGTCTATATGGAAACTTAGAAACTCATGCACCTGGAGTAAATACCTCTACTCCAGCAATGACTTTCTTCGGGAGTGCTGTAATTCTGTTCTTGACTCTCGCAGCTGCAGCGTGCTCTTTTTTCTCTCAACGACTTCAATCTACTCCCAAGGGCACTTTCCCCGGCCCAATGTTCTAGTCTCGTCTCTGTCGTTAGCGTTTTAAAGGTCTACCAGGCAACTTCCTTCTGTGATTCATTTTTATCTATCAAGACGCAGACGTCCGTTTCCGTCACGTTAGTAAAGAAGCGTTGTAACGTTCATTCTCCATTCTTAATGTTCGGACAGTACTACTACGAAGACTGTGACTACGACAACTGGGACTGCATCGTTGGTCTACCCCTACGCTGATTGTCTGATTATGATAACTGAATCATCATCTAGCACTTCAGTTCTCTTGAAAGCAGGCCAACCCCCGGCAAAAGCCCGTAGAGAGATCTACCATGCAGTGAAGGCTCGACATGATTCCTATAATGCGCTGGAAAAGCGCAGCCCCTTACCGAGCTATCTTACGGCATTCGCCAGCTCTGCGGTCTCTAGCGCTTGTCAATGTCTCAGTGTACCAACGCCGCTGACTACGGTCAAATCCATTTCCACGGCCACAAGCACGAAATCCGTGCCATAACCCGTCAAGACGAGGACAGTATATCGTAAGTTTAATCTGGTTCGCTGTTTTTCGTTATCAATCATGATTTGGAATTTAAAATACTATATGGACCCTTTTCATTTAAGAAATCCTTCTCTACCTTGCGTAGATCCGTTTCCGAACCTAAAACAAAATCCCTCCCCCAAATACCATACCGTCCCTCAAACTAATTTCGCGCCCTTTCTCAGCCTGCGCAACCCCCATCACCCGCTTCTCCCCGACCCTCCCCTACGGCCTCAGCTCCGGCGGCCCTGGCACATCAAACAATCTCAATAACAGCATCACCAGCGTTGAAGCCTGCTGCGACCTTTGCTACTTCGGTCTCTCTAATTGCATTCAAGCGTACTATTTCTCTTACGAAGGCTGCGTTATCAGCCAGGCGAATCCCGGGAGTGTGGGCGATGGCATTGGTATCAGCAGCGTGTGCCCGACGGGACAGTTTGGGGGATTGACTTACCGGAACGATAGTAATCCCGATTTCAGGAGTACGGGGGACTTTGCGGGGCCTTGTGGAATGACATACAACAATCTTTAGGGTCTGCTTGTCTCAAATGGGGAAAATCAATCAGAGGAAGCAGGTCGCAGTATGAAGGATTTGGGAAACGAGATGTCACCGGGAAACGCAATTGAAAACGGTGTAGTCAGACTTATCGCCACTAGGTTGAGATATCCAAAGTCCGCAAGAAACGATATGTCGAGAGAGATAATAGGAATGGTTGTGAAAATTAGATCGGTAAATGTAGGTATCGTAGGTGCCGGGTAGATCAGCCCTATGAATCTTTCAAACGCCAGTCCATGTTCTATTCTGACTGAATGTTTCCATACTCTATCCAAGCACATCCTTCAGGACTATATTTAACTTGAAGACGACATGGCAGACCCGACCATCTGGCGTCAGCTTTTTTTTGTTCTTTTACCACTTATAATCGAGCACACTGCAGATCTGGAAACCCTTCGAAATTGGTGTCATGTTATGAAACAGAAAGATTCCACCTTTCTACATCGTATTGCAATTAAAGAAACATAAAAAGTAGTAACTGTCAACAAAGATTCTCTTCTGCATGCACCTGGTGGGATTTGGAATCCTAGCGATAATGACAGTTCTGAGAGTAAAGAGGAAAGCGAAACACAATCGACTGCAGAATCTGGCAACGAGTCTCATGATGGGTACAAATGTGAATGCCCAGATTGAAACGCATACACTTTTGTTAATGGAGGACCTGGCCGCGTGCAAGACACATCCGGCCTTCAACATGATGTCCGAAAAAAGATTCATTATCGAGAAATCAGTCAGCATATCAGGAAACTTATATTTGATTTCGTATTCCCACGTAAAAGGAACCAAGAAGGCGAAGAGGAGCTAATCGCTTGGAAGAAATCGAGATTACATTACAAGCCCTGATGTCTCAGCCATTTGTCGAGGAGATAGAGCATGATGGGGTCCTATATCAGCAGACGCTTGATCGAATCACGAATATACTGACGCTGAAGGTTTTGAAATTACGCGAAACGCCATACTGGACTCCATGTACTCTAAGGTCGGTTGTGATGCCAGACGGAGAATAACCTGGACTGACGTTCGTCAAGTTACAACACATGCATTCGCTCAAGGTTTTCCATGTGTCTCAACTTCTTGCATCCGAAGGCTTAGGCCTAGGACAAGCAGTTCGGAGCCTGAGTAATATAGAAGAACTATACGTAGGAGCGTCGTCATGGAGAGAGGAAGCACAGGCTTTACTCATTTTCCTTGAGTCACTCTTCATACCGAATAAGGCGGACAAAAGAAATCCTCCTCAATCTCCAGTATCCTCGCTGAAAAGCTTTTCCTTGGTCGATTGCAATCACACGTAGGTGCTTCGACTGCTGCTTGTTGCGCATAGTAGTGACCGACCGTTGTGTAGGGTGTGTATTTCCACTATACATCTCTTTGATCTCAAACCTCTTGCTAAATTACAGAACCTGTACTCTGACGTTCCACTAAGCGAAACTTTCATGGCCCTCTTCCTAGAAGCAACCAGTACGCACAATCTTACCGATCTTACAATCTCTATGGATCCGTCGCGGAGTGGCGAGCCATCTCCCCGAAGCCTTCATACGATACTGAACCGCTTACATTTTGAAACGCGTGGCGGAATTACTTCGATAGAAAGCAGGATATTTTTCAGCATTTGGTGCCGTGGATGCACTCATGGCAGGTCTACCTTTCAAGCCCTCAGCCACCATCTTCAAGACATCCCGAGCTTTTCGTTTACGATGAGGACGATAAGTACGATGAATTGAAGTGGAAAATATTCGACCACGATTCCCAACCATATATGTGGGGATATAGAGTGAGGCACTTGAGGATTGACCAAATCGACATCAACCAACTTAAAGTCAACAAGATCGATGATGATTCTAATGACTTCCGGCAGCTCAAAATATTAGTTCTCCGACCTGTGACAGAGCAAGTGATTAACCAGTTCTACGAAGTTAGCATCCGATCCTTACCATATTCATTCGAACCTTTCGAACCAGATCTTCCATCTGACATGAACACATTGAGAGAAACCCAGATCGCGCAGGAAATTGCTGCTCAAGAGCTTCCAAGTCTGCGAATAATAGCGATTGACCGATACAAGTACTGAGTGCAAGAAAAGCAATGTAAAAAGAGCTCCCGGAACCTCTGGTTTTTGCGTTGTGCGCTGAAGAATCTGAAGCAAGAAGCTGAGATCCTGCGCATAATGAATCAAGACGATTGAAGTTTCTTGACCGACAGATCTATCTGCCTTCCCCAAATGTTCTTCGTCGAGCAGAGACATAAGGCGAACAGAGTGGTATATCGTAACGAAGATGTTGCTCGTAGGTTACAATCAGTCGATGTCTGACTCAGTTCGGTCATTCATTCATGCCTCAGATGACAATGCTCAGATAATCGTTCAGCTATTTAAAGTTGCGAGCAACTACTAGCTCTTGTAAGACGACGAACATTAAAGGCAAGATCGATGATCCCTCAAATAATTCGCGCTCTCACATCTCAGCTTCGTAGCCTGACGCACGCAGTCTTTCAGATCATGGTCACGAGTCTGTTCCACCGGTTCCTCTTCGATCGATTGTCTCGATTCGTGTAAATCATCTCAGATTCTTCTCCCCATCCTCACTTTTCATATTAAACGTGTCTTCAAATCTACATACCTTTTCCAGAGATTGATAGCGTTATACATCAAACTCGAACCGGATCGTGCGTAGATTTCTATCTTTAGGGCAAACAAGATCAAAGCATCGATCACCTCACATGATACGTCTCGCTCTATGAACGTTTACTTTTACTAGTGCATTCTCGATGTTATCTCTATGCACACCAGCCCTTTATCAACCATCTCCATTAAACCGCCGCCGTCCCCCATCTTCCGGACCTCCCCAACGCTCCCCCGTCCCACCACCCCAACCAATCTCACCACCCCACCATCCCCATCACAACTATTTAAAACCCCTCCACGACTCCACTCTCTATCTAGCCTGAAGCATCCCTTCTTATGAGAAGGCCATTACTTCACCATGCTATGGAATGGAATAAAATTAAAGAGTATTGATGCTAGACATGAAACATTTGACTCAGTGATGATGCTAGGGGGTTATCTAGGGTTTGGTTCTTAGAAGGGTGGGGATTGTGGGGCTGGGGAGGGATGGGGATGGGGATGGGATTCTATCGCATATCTGTGGCGCCGATGGAAATATGAACGATTCGACGAACAGAACACTCGAATCTCGCAATTTGAGAATGCGACAACGAAGAAGTCAGGACAAAGAGAACCATCTACCCATCCGATACTACCGTTATGCAATTCGTTATTCACAAGTCCGTGGGGTTAAAAAAAACATGTACCGATTCAACGAGTCGAGCAGTCAGATCTCACGCCTAAAGAAGCGGTTGAAAGTTTAAAAAGTGAAGAATGGATAGATGTGTTGTCAGTCTCTTCGGTACTTCGGTTAGGCTTCCTGCTATTACACTTCGCGTTAATTCTTGTAAAATTGTTTTTGGTTCAACGAGTTGAGTATTGAGATGTCATGAGGGATAGGGATAGAGACGATGTATCTTTTTTGACGTTTTTGCGAGTTGAAGAGGAAGAGGCATATTGAAGAGTGTCAATGAGTTATTGTGTAAAACGACCGTCGATTCACAAGCCAACGAATTAGAAAGTGAGATCTTACGAGTGAAAGACGTAATGCCCGAAAGAAAGAAAGCCGTATCTGATTAATGTTTTTGCAAGTTGGAAAGAAAGAGCATACTACCCACGATCAACGACCTATCGTACAAAAACAATCATCGACAAACCCTATCGTACACCTATCCAACCGCCCCACCTAGTAATACCCCACCGCCGCCTCCGCCTCCAACCCCACCCGATACATCCGATCCTCCAAACTCTCCCCCATAAACCTCTGCACCGCCCTCGACCCCCCCGTCCACGGATCGTTCTCCTTGTACACCAACGCCGCCTCCAACCCCTCAACAGTCTCCGCCTCGTCGCGCTCGGGGGCCCATTCGTTAACCCGGCCTTCTTCCCCCTCCATCATTGGGCCGGAGGGGTCTTGCTCCCAGAGCCCGTTGCGCCAGCAGAAGCGCATGAATGCGAGCCAGCAGGGGTCGGTGGCCAGGACCCAGGGGTTGCCGAGGACGATGAGGCCCTTTTTGGCGCGGGTGATGGCGACATTGAACTTTTTGGGTTCGCCGATGATGCCGATTCCGCGGACTTTGTCGGGGTCCAAAAAGCGCGAGCGTGCACGCGTCGTGCAAATGATGACGAATTGGCTTTCGAGCCCCTGAAAGGCCTCCATGGGTCCGATATTCAGGCCCCATAGCCCAAGGTCTCTAGCTGCTGCCCGGAGAATGCGCACTTGGGCGCGGAATGGCGACATGATGCATATATCCGGTTGATTTTGAATGAGTCCCGAAGCTAGCAGGTCTTGTGCATAATGGATGGCCATGTGGGCTTCACGGACGTTATACCAGCCTGCCCCACCGGAGGCTCGGAGGTCCTCGCAGTCATCTATGCCACCGTTGCAAGCGAACAGAACGGGCCAGCGGCGGCCGCGCCACTTGTTCCAAGGTAGCAGTGAGTCACAATCAGTGGCTTCCGGTATTAGAGTGTTTTTGTAGAAGAGGGAGGATGGTACGGCGAGGATGGCAGTGTGAGACCGGTAGTTGCGAATCAATGTCACTAATGGAGGCCAGTGTGTCATAAGGGGCAGATCTTTCTTTTTCCGTTGTGCCTTGCCGCGTACTAGTGGGTGGCTAGCGTAAAGTGGGCGGGTTGAGAGGCGTTCGAATAGTGAGATGTGGAGGGTTGTAGCTTTGCTGTACGTTCGAGGACTAAGCTGATGTTGGTCGCCGGCCATCACGAAAATTGGATCCTGGACGGCATCTTTTCGCTGACTTGAAGCATCGTTGATCCATAGATTGTGGCTTGAAGCAGGGGCTACGACACAGAGAGGTACAAGGGTCTCAAGCTCCGTGGCTTGAGCAGCTTCGTCAATAATTAGAGCACCCCAGTGCAAGGCAGTCCCTCGCATGGCTTTAGATTCTTGATCGGGGTTGACTGGATGGATCATAGCTCTAAGACTCCCTTCTAGGTAGGCCAGATCGCGATTGGTCACAGAAGCTTGGACCAGAATATCAGCGCTTTGGCAAGTGGTTACGACGACCTTGAAGGCCATGAGATTTGGGAAAGGAGGGAGGCCGAAGAAGTCTCTCTCAACGTAGCAATACAACAGAATTTCTTGCGGCACCTCAGCAAAATCCCTCGTGAAACTGTTCAGACGGAAGAGAACTCTTGGGCTGAAGTGGGCGCGTAATCGCATAACTAGCATGTCTGCAGCTTGATCAGATGGTGCGCAGAGTAGAATTGAGCCTTGAAATTTCGGATCCTTGGCCAATTGATTGACGGCCTCGCAGATTGTTTTCGTCTTCCCAGTGCCAGGCGGTCCGTGAATGAGGAATGCAGTATGGTGCTTCATGCTCTGGATGACATCGGCAGCTTTCTATCGAGACATCAGAAATTTTGATAACAAGGAAATGTGATGGTCACGTACCCTCTACTCGTAGTTCAGACTCTGGTCAACCCACTCTTGTGCAAATACACCGGGTGGAAGCTCGTTTTGTAAGATTCCGTCAGCGTCCTGCGGGAAGAGCATGCGCTGCAGCCATGTCCTATTTTCTGCGCTCACTAAAGTGCTCGCATGATGCTCTGAAAACTCCTGAGCAACACTCAAAACCGCTCTATGTAGAGATTGGATTAGGCCAGAGGAAATGACGAAGGATACATTACATCTGAGCAGCTCTGGTATGAATTGATTAGCTCGAATTATTAGGGTCTCGGCTTTCTTGTCAATCGTTACTACGACTGCGTGCAGCACGTAGCCAGTAAAACCCGGGGCTGTTATATTCCTGGCGAAACCTCCCCATGCCAGCCATATATCCATCCCAAGTGGAAGACCTGTATTTGGGTCAAACACAAGCTGGCGTAGTAACACTGTGTTTCCCAAGGCGATCTGTGGAGTACCCTCTCGAATACCTGGGACGTGGACCTGATATGTGGGCACTGAAGGATCCACGCTGACTAGTTGGACCCCGAAAAGATCGTAGCTCCTCATTTCTGGTGCCTGAGCCTTCAAGTCCAGTGCCATACAATCCAAAAGATGTTGGCCGTAATTTTTTGGATCTATCTCCCTGATAGACATCATTGGAATCTTTCCACTGAAGGAAGGATCTTGCTTCAGCTCTTTCACGGCCGAAAGTAGCTGTGTGCCGGCAAAAGTCAGAATGTACTGAGGAAAGTTCACTCCCTCAAGCGGTGCGCTGAATACTGGCATAGCCCGAGATTGATTGATAGCTAGAAAGGAATCTGGAATGAACGCATTGACGTAAACGTCGGGTCTCCATTTAGAGCCACTTGCAACTGTCCCTCCCAGTAGAGCATCATTGGTCCTAAGTTCACTAGTCGTTGGCTCTTTGGACATATAATCTTTTGGTCCTATAGTAGACTGCGTAGAGTCAATGGCCAAAGGACTGATTTTCTGCGGACTAATCGCTAGTGGACCGCTCGCCAGAGCGTTATTCGCCTCAGGGTTGATCGCCTGGGAAGGATTCAATGACGCAGTAGACTTGGCTGTCTTCTCTTGTGCTGTAGAAGATATCCGGTCTTTTGAATATTCAGTCAATATAGGCGCGGTCTGTGAAAAGTCTGAGAAGGCCTGCGCATCCATGTTGTCAGTGGTATCCGTGCCACGATCACCTCTTTGTCCAGACTGGTTCCATCCGGCTGCAGAAGTGGGCGTTATTAATAGCTGATACGACTTCGGATCTCTGATAGACACACCTGATGCCTGGGCTGATGCCTGGGGTCGCTGGAATATTGTAGTATTCAGGACGGAGGCCTCCCACCCATGCGGCCCATCTCTCGCTTCTTGCGCCTCCATAATGCAGAGTAATATTGCACAAAGAAAATTAGGTACTGAACAGATGCCACCTGTAGTAAAGTAACCGGAGCTGATCCTTGACAAGTGTGTACTAGATGGTCGTGTTCATAAGCTCTGTGCAAAGTAGCTTAGGATCCAAGCCAGCAAAGAAATATTCATATCCACAGCAGATCTTGGAATTACTAAAAGCGCTTAACCCTATTCTTGATAAACAAAATTACTCCTCTTGTCATCGTACACTCGTCTCCAGAAATGCTGAGCAATAGCAGCATCAGGACAACATCGCTCCCCCAGTCGCACCCAAAAGCAACAATTACCCACTTCAATACATTCTAAGACTCCAGTACCTTGATTAAATGCCTGCATTTTCTCGGGTTCTCTGTCCCTATCCAAGATCTTCTTCGATGGTCGGTAATGCGCGCTTCGGGCGCTTCGGCGCCTAATAGACTTCCGCTATCGCAGGTTGGTTGTTTCTGTCTTTGACACTCCCGCGCTTCATGAGGGCCCTTATCGTTATGAGACGTTTTAAGGAGATTCCTGATCGCTTTTTTGTCGAAGATCTTGAATCTGTTACATGAAAGTAGGCTCTGCTGCTTGGGGATTTTCGAATCGAAAATTCACTGACAAGTCCTAGCGCGAGACTACCAAGAAAATCCAGAGAGAATCACGCAAGAGTACAGTCTGGCAAGTTGTGTACAGAAACTTTCTGACTTCTGCTTGCTGCGGTAAATGTTTGAGCCTAGACCCATACCCACAAAGATCTCAAGACAGTGTGGGAAGAACGCTCATCTTACGCTGCATGTATTTATGCTCTGCAGAATGCTACCTTTGAAGCCAAGTTTTGAATTAATAGACAAGGCTGCTCAACGAAAACGAGGGAACGCTGTTCACTGTTGAACATGGACAATTCTAGTTGCGATTAACGAAATGAAGGGACAGATTTTGCTCTTGCAGAATCTATATGCAGCAACCGTCGAGTTGTACTTGCTCTAACCTTCACTACAAACGTTGGTTGACCGCTAATGTTACTTTGAGAGTATTGATTTCTAATAATTACTGCAAGATTCACTGAATATTCATTGAATCAGAACTCTCTAATATCGATTTCTAGCCATGCCTGACATAGTGCACTCTCTCCCCAAAGCAATGCAATATTCGAATAGCGCAATACTCATGAGTAAGTACAGTTGAGTATTATTGCAACTCTCAAGAATTGGCTATTTAATTAGTGGAAGTATAAGGTACATCATAGAAGGTGCTATTGGTGTAACATGTGTGGAGCAGAATCGAGAACAGCAATACACGTAACCACAATAAGAACAGAAATCAGAATGAGAAGCGAGACATTTCAAGCCGCGTAGGTTATCAACATGAAACTCAGCCTCAGAGATCCTGTGTGAAGGGGCAGCTATGCCAAGTGAAGAGGTGAATGTGTTCCCAATCGGGTATGAAAAGGCCTGACGCATCCAATAAACACTTCACGCTGCGCTTTGAGAGTCAACATTTCTGCCTGGTCTGCTTCGACTATAAGAATGCCATTTGATCTTCAACAGTTTATCCTCGTTCTTTCAACACCGTTCTCCGAGTTCTGGCAGCTCTTCTAACATATTCTCGAACAACACCATCAACACTGATTGTTCCGATCACCACATATTCTCATTGTCAGTTTTGGAAGATTCTATGTCGCAAGACATCCCTCCTCTTGATTCACCTATAAAACCTCCCATCCCAAAGTACTCCTTACCAGAACCCTACATACATCTAAACAACGCATCGATGGCTGGAACTCCTCCTACGCCTGGGGCCTCGAAGAGCGCTTCTCCCGAGTATCCCGAATATCCGTGGCTTCCAAACAAACACCGCGACCGACCGACCCAACTGTCGGGTAGGCAACAAGCGGACACGCACCCACGACTGAGCGAGACTAATCTTCCTCTCAACATGACTCCTGACAGTCCCAGCAACCGAGATCCTCTGCAGCGCTCTTTCAAGCGTGAAGCTTCCCCAGACGACCGTGAGTTGTATCGCAATATGCCTGCGTTCAGACAGGGGCGGGAAGCTAATGAGGCATCTGCATCAGTTATCGGACCAAATCTTCAATCTCTTTACGACCTTCCGGCTGAATCAGCTGACGATGAGAGGGATGAGGATGATGATGATGTCCCCGAGAGTGCACCGGAAGTTGTAGACCCTTTTTGCACGGCTGTACCAAAATGTGTTGCGAATTCAGGCGATCACCGCAAGGTGGTCTCCCACATCTTCGGTCGCAACAAGACATGTACGAGTCAGATCCCGCCCGAGTGCTGGATCCTCTACTGCCGGAAGCATTACCAACGTCATCGGTACCGCGCCAAGAACACCGGCTGGAAGCGCACGCAGTTCGACGTGATCAAACGGCAGCTCACGAGGTTGGAGAGCTGGGGAGGGGTCATTGACTGGGAAATAGCATTAAGGAAGAAGGAGCGTGACGAGTTGGCCATAGAAAACCGAAAGGCGCTTCTGAACGGCACCCGACCAACATACCGAGAAAGCTTCCTTGAACCACACCTGGGTAGGGGAAAGTCTTTTCGTGACGTTGATCGCATCTTGACTGTCATCGAGAACGAAACCAGATCATCCGACGCCGCAGACCTCCCTGGGTTCGAAATCCTCCCCAATATCGACTCAAAGCTCCACCCCCCTATCAAGGCAAGTCAGAACTGCACAGCGCGGGGCGGCAATACGCACACCTCAAAGTCAAAGATCTCCAAGAAACGCAAACGTGCTGCCAGTACAACCGCCGCCGCGAAGTTACCTGCCGCTGTAGCAAGTTCACCTACCGCTGACACAAGACCACCTCGAAAGCGACGTCATCTGGTCCAAGCTTCCCGTTTGATAGACACTTCGATAACATTGCGCGGCGATGATACACAGCCAAGCTCCCCTGCGCCACCGACCGTTCTCGGCTTCCAGTCCATCAACCGACAACCACACCGACAGCGACGACTGCCGATCCGCTCCGCCCGGGACGACAACGGGAAAGCTCTGGACAGCACGGATGGATCTCAGTATTGCGAACAGACTGACGAGGCCTGAATACGCGGTTCTGTGCCCGCGCTTTAGTCTTGGTGCCATTAAGGTGACAGCGCTGTTGTTCAAAGGATGAAGGACGCGAAGATGTTAAGCTTCCTGGTAGCGGTGGACGCGATAGACAAAGAGCTTGTCGACCTGCGTATGCTTGTAAAAGTTGTGTCCATGGAGGCTTCTTGTCCTGGACTAATCTGTTTTTCCCCTTTGTCAGACCTGCGGTTCTTAGTCAGTTTGTCTCTCCGAGTCAGTGGGCTACGTTGAGTTTTTTTGTATGCCGATAATGAAATCCATGTTCCCAAACGTTCAGGTGTCGTGACATGGTGACGCTGTGATACTTGTTTGTGAATGAAATTCGAGTCTTTCACTATATTCGCCCATGAACGCTCGGACTTCCCTCCGCCAACTTTTTTTCAAACCCACAATATCAATTAGTTCACTTGCGTTTACCCCCACGCTTCGCTCAAAAGAGGATAGATTCATCTGTGCACACACGATAGAGTTTAGGCAAGTTTATTTAGGCAAGTTTATTTAGGCAAGTTTATGTAGGCCAGAGGGATCGGGTTTAAGGGGTTGAATGCTGTATTCGAGGTACGATGACACAGCGTTGGGGACAACGGACCAGGATGGAGAAAAGCGAGAGATCGGAGGCAGGTTTTGTGCGGTGAGATGTTATCCAATGCTGTAGATATGAATACACTTATGTTATAACTTCCATAGGTAGACAGACGATGGTAGGTAAGTTCGCTTTAGAATTTAAATATACATGCTACATATTCGTAGACCCAAAGCGCCCGTCCCTTGCGAGGCGACCTTGACATGTTATATGATATACCCTGCTTCTCCAACTGCCAGCCCACAATCACCAAAGACAATACTGCCTCTGCGCCGTAATCGCTCTATCCTTCAAGGGCACCCACACCTTCTTTCTCAGCCGCTTCTGCTCCCTCTCCTCCGCCAATCGTATCCGCGTCGATTCTTCCTTGAGCACAACCGAAATGCCTAGAAGTGCCATCAGTCAGCCGCCCGCACACACGTCAACTTCTGACACTGATAAAGAAGACTCACTTGTTGAAGGGTGCCTTAGAATATTCATCTGTCCCCTGGCCCTGAACTCTGGCGACCGGTCATACCGACCCCTTCCGACCCATGCCTGATCAACGTATATATTCGTTTTGTCGCTCACGAACCTTCTTTTTCCTTTCTTGTCTTCTACCACCATACCTGGAGAATCCTCTGTCGTGTCTTTGCTTGGCATGCTGGCCTTCCTAGTTGTCGGATCCACCTTCACTGGACCTAGACCCAATCCCATACCTCGCGACACCATAGCCTCGTCTCGTGCGAGTCTCAATTGTTTCAACACATCTGCGGCTGCTTTCTTTGCACTGAATCGCATCTGCACCATTGCCTCCTCGATCGGCTTGCCGGCGATCTGCCTCGCCAAAGGTCCTAATTTTTTGATGCTTGTCTTAAACATAGGCGACTTTGACAGATGTGATCGCTCGGTTCTCAAAATTTTCTTTGTCTTATTCAGACGATATCGTTGCTGTATATCCTTGATCACCATTTTCCTCTGCCAGCGCTTTCGCGCCATAGGTCTAGGGTCAAGTGCAGCGGCCATAGTGATTGGGTCGCGGTACAAGGCTTGAGGAACGTCCTTGGCTTTAGGTGCTGCTTCATCGAAGATAGAGGACGAATCGAGGTCGCCGCGCTTGGGCATGTTGTCTTCGGGGCCCGGGGGTTTCTGTTTGAGGAGATTGGGATTTGAAGGATCGAGAAATTCCTTGGCTGGCTGTTTCCGGCCTAGGAAGCGTTCTAGTATTGTGCGGCGGGTGGCGAGGGTAAGGGTGATGGAAGGGAGGAGATGGTGGGGGTAGGGGTGGAAAGGGTTGAGAGCGGTGGCTAGGAGGGAATAGCATTAGCAACTAGAGATAGAGCATTGGTGGGATATATAAAGACAAACCTGACCGAGCCAGGCGCCACGATGAGTTGGCCGCGCTCATAATGATGAGGAGGTTGTAGCTACCTCTGAGCTTTGGGTCCTTGTGTAGAGGTCAGGATAATGTACCTGCAAATGAATTTGGCTTTGCAAGCGCTGCCGCGTCTGCCGCGTCTCAAACCAATGGTCATCTGCCTAGATGGCAAGATGGAAGCACATTTATCCAGAAGGATACCCAAAATCTACGGCCGAATCATGGAGGCTCTTCGCAAGGAAATTCGAAGACTACGAGGTGTACAACGCTATAATATACAAACCTTCCGCCGCCAACCTTGGCAAGAGATCTCAGGATCTTTCGGAGATCTTGGGACTCTTTTACCAATCATGATAGCTTTGGCTAATAACAAATCCATCTCTTTGTCGAGTACACTCGTCTTTGGTGGTCTAGCGAACGTGTTTACAGGCCTGTTCTTCGGGATTCCTTTACCAGTTCAACCTATGAAAGCTATTGCTGCGGTCGCCTTGCGACAACGCTTCAATGAGGCGGAGACAATATCTGCTGGGATCTTTGTCGCAGCAGTCATCGGCTTTTTTAGTTTCACTGGACTACTGCAGTGGTTTACGAAGAAGATACCTATACCAGTCATCAAAGGGATACAGATGGGTACCGGACTTTCACTTGTCACGTATTCTGGTACTCTACTTCAAACACCTTTGGGTTGGTTTGACTATCAATTTTGGTCGCTCGCCATTGCGATCATCGCTTTCCTAGCGCTTTTATTGACCCCTTCATCTACAAAGGTACCTTACGCATTAATTATTCTACTATCCGGTATTGTCGGTTCATTCCTATGGAGGCCTTTTGGGTACAGGGATGGATTACCTTCGCTCGGTATATGGAGTCCTCATGTAGTTATCCCCTTGCCATCTGAATTCAGCACTGGCACATTACAAGCTGGTCTGGGGCAGGTGCCGCTAACGACACTAAATTCTGTCGTTGCAGTCACCTTTCTGGCTGCAGACATTCTCCCTAATGTCCAAGCACCATTGGTAACATCGATGGGGCTGAGTGTAATGGCCATGAACCTCGTTGGCTGTTGGTTTGGTAGCATGCCAGTATGTCATGGTTCTGGTGGACTAGCTGCTCAATATCGTTTCGGCGCACGATCTGGAGCGAGCATAATATTCCTTGGCCTGTTGAAGCTCTTGCTCGGGCTGTTTGCTGGAGATTTTACGACAAGGATATTGTCCGGTTTTCCCATTGGTTTACTGGCTGTCATGGTCGTTGCAGCTGGGTTGGAGTTAGCGAATGTAGGCGAAAGCCTTAACTCCGCCAGCGTTCGGGACTTAAGAGTCCGCAAGGATGACGATTCCAACGTCGAAGCGGTAGGAAATAGAAGTAGTGATAAGATAATGAAGGATCTCACAGACGAAGAAAAGAAAAGAAGATGGTCAGTTATGCTTATCACTGTAGGTGGAATACTAGCATTTCGAAATGATGCTGTAGGATTCCTAGCTGGAATGCTCTGTCACTGGAGTTTCAAATTGCAAGACGGCTGGGAATTGCGCCGGTCGCAAGGAGAAGGTCAAATCAGATTGGAGGATGAAAGGCAAGGTGAAGGATCTCGGATCCTGCTGCAAGAATAACCATAGTCTTGCACCAGCACAGTGGAAATGAAACGAATTAATGAGAAATCGAATGTTTGACGATTACTATGCATAATATATGAAATCCACCAGAATCGAATAGTCTTTCTACCCAAGCTTTGAACATCAAATATAGTCCTCTCCCCGTTAGCACGATATTGGGTCAAGAAGAAACATACACATACCAAGAATATGTAACAACTGAGACTTTAGTATTGGTCGTAGGAAACCCTGAAATTTACTACCTGAGCAATCCAGCTACCATAATGGGTCTCCTCGATTCAACCACCACAAACTTTCAACCCCATCTCCCAAGAACTTCTTTGGCCACCTGAGCAAGACCAGAAAATTACATCTTTTCCGTATCTTTTTATTAAACGAGTACTGTAAAATGTAGATCCAGCAAATTGCTGTCGCTCTCAATCTGTGTTCGCGAACACTTGGTCTGCCAAAGCCACTTGATCCCAAACCACTTATTCTTGACGTCTACGTTAAATTCTCAATTTACATCCCAATAAAGCAAAACAGACTTTCATACCCAGCGAAAAACCTCTACCTACAAAATCCCACGTATACTGTAATCAACCCCCAACCTTATAACAAGCTACATCCACCGAATTGTCACAAGTCTACCATCTCCCACAGTACCCAACGAAGACATATCAGCATCGAAACCCCAACCTTCGACCTATCTCTCAACAAACCACGTCCCACAGCAACCGGAAACGGAGACCTAAATACCACCAACGATTCCAGTTGATTTCAATTTACGTCCTCAACCTCCCTCAGCCAAAAGCTTCCCTGGCAACAAATACACCCTTCCAAATGAAAACATGGCCAAGCGCTGTACCGGAAACGCGGATTCGCATATTCGTGGATATTACTTACTCCATGGACTCCATGCTCTGCTCCATAGCTCAAACGATACTCGGTGTCTCAAAGCCCCTATTGATGGAAAACCCCACCCACGAATATGTCTCAATCCCTCATCAACAGGAAACCCCTCATTCATAAACGGGAAACCCCCTCGATGGATCAAATAATTCTATTCAGACGAAGCTAGTATTCAAAATCTCTGCTAAGACCAAGTCCATGACCTACACCAGGCTTCTCACTTCCACACCTGCAAATGGTAGGCTTCTCACGGAGCAACATCGCAACAGCCAAGATGGCAGACAGACGTGCTAAGATCAGTCAGAAATATCTGGTCTTCACGTAGGCTAAAAACCGAAGAAGCGCAAACCCTTCAGCTTCATAGGTAGTTCCTTTCAATCGAAAAGATAAGAAAAGTCATAATTAAACACACTATGAATACACACACCTTTTGATCCATCCATCTCCATTTTTACATATATTCATAAAGTGAGCTTCACCATCCGTGAGATAGAAGATCTCCCATGGTTCGCAACACATTACCCCCCCCCACACAATTCTTAGAAACAGTGACCTACTAGTAGCCTTCTCACATAATATAAAACTCCCAATCAGAGTCACATTGAAAAAGCCAAGGAGAGTTACCAACACGCAGTACCAAACCCGCATCATGGGATATGAGTTCTTCCTGGACTTCTCTAGAACCAGGCCAAAAAAAACCAAAAGACTTGTGATATTAGAGGTATGTACCTGGGTGGTATTATTTGAGGGAAACAAGCCCAGTAAAAACCATCCATCTCCGCCCGTAAAATTTTCTCGTCACTTATGTAGGAGCTTACTGAGACCTCTGAAACCAAGGCAAAAGAGGTGGATAGGTAGGATTCGATAGAGCTAGCCTTGATAGCAGGAATAGGATGAATCAGAAGACTTGAAGAGACATTCAAACCCCCATCAGAGCCCTAGTATCCATTCCTAACGTAGATGGGCTGCAGTACAGCGTACAAGGGTATTACAATACCGCACCTGAAAAGATCACTGATACCGATACCCGAGCTACATCAACTCAATACTATAAACCCCAGGTTCCATAACGGGACATCGAAATTCAAGATCCCTCAAACGCCGTTATGGTATCACATCCCCACCAAATCTCAGATTACTATGATCCCGAAAGATTCAGACACCGCGGAACTGTCACGCACCAATGCGTTAGCAAAACTTCCAGAAACAAATATATCCCATCAATGGCTCTTGCAAAGACGCAACTCACCAGCCTAACGACCAAAAACCACACCGCCCCACAAAACCTGAACAAGCTCAAGCCCGCCACACTCCACAGGACCACCGCCATATAGACCGTACTCCGCTGCGTCGTGCTGTTGCCCACCACCACCCTCTCCAGCCCGCCCGCACTCAAGACCACGGCCGCAAGCGCAAAGTTGCAAAACATCCATACGAGCACGACCGCGGATCGAAATCCCTTGTAATAGTCCTCCTGATGCTCGCTCTCCGACACGACTTTGACTTCCTTGGGAGCTTTTTGGGCAATCTTAGCCAGCTCAGCCTCGTATTGGGTGTTGAGGTCGTCAGAGTCCTGGGGGATGTTGACGTCGACTTTGCCGCCTGGTTTCAGGACGGCTGAGGGAAGTTTTTCAGCGGTGTCGGGGCCTTTGGTGCCCCAGGTGATGTCGTGGGTGTTGCAGAAAGCGTAGACGTTAAGGATGTTGATGTAGGTTGGGGTAAGGAGGAGGTATTGGAAGAAGGATGTGAAGAGGTGCCAAGGGTCGAAGAAGAGGAAGCTAATGACGAACCAGAGAATGTAGGTGGAAGCGAGGGAAACAATGAGGGTGAAGAATAGCGGGTTTTTGAAGAGATCGGAGATATTGAAGCCCTTTTGATGCGTTTCCATTTGAATCGAGCGGACGGTGATGAAGACAGAGGCGAAGATGAGATACACCATGATGCCACACCAGAAGTAGACCATAGTCATGTAGAATTTGTTTGAACCTTGGGGGCGGTTTCCGAGTGCGAGGACGAAGCAAGTAAGCAAAGTAGCGAGGTAGAGCCATTCGAAGACGACGCCAAGGATGTTTCCGGTGGTGGAGAGAAGGTCTTTGTCGCCGAGTGAATTCGTGAGGATGTGGAAGACGAGGAAGAAGTTGCCGATAGCGAACCAGGCGAAGAGCATATTGATGGTTTGGTAAGAGAACTCTACCAGAAACATGAGCTTGCGCAAGAAGCTGTGGCCACTTCGGTAGATTTGGTAGAAATGTGCTAGGGCGTAGACAGCGGCGAAGAAACTGCCGTTCAACCATCTCCTCCGCTGCATGATAAACTCGGCCATGGTGTCTGGTACGTCTGTCTCGCCAGTCGACGATTTGACATACTGCAGTATCCATCGACAGTTCCTCTTCGCCACAAGTTCGAAACACAGGATTCGGTCCTCAGCCAGGTACATATTGGCGGTGAAAATACCCGCGTTTGCTCCGTGCATCTTCTCACCTGCAAAGTATTTCTCAAGTGGCCCCGAGCCGTTCTTATCGTTTTGCAGGGCAACATATCGATAGGCGGAGAAAGCTCCTGGTAACACGGAGATGAACCCAAACGCAGATTCAAGAGGTTTGTCAAGAATATTGCTCATCTTGTACTCAAAGTTTTGAGTGGCAACCAAAGGATTTATCAATTTCTTGCCCGCGTTCAACATAACTTTGATCTCTCCACAGGCTCCACCGCACATAGGCTCTAGATCGAAGGCTTTCCATAGATGATATATTGAGTCTTTACCTGGTCTGGTTCCCGCGTCAAGCAGAACGCAGATATTGGGATCCAGTACACGGCCAAAAGCCTGAAAGAACCATCTATGCGAATTGATTTTCTTCTGATTCTTCTCCTTCAAACAGAATATCATCTGCACAGGAGTACCTCCTTTGGGCTTTACCACTACGGTCTTGCCCTTGAGGTCCAAGCCCGCTTGCGTAGTGTACTCGTAGATGTGTGCTGTGACGTCCTTGCCGCTCACCTGCTGCTTAGCAATACCATCCTGGTATACACCGAGACCTGCCAATACAGCTCTCGTCCGCGGGTTGATCTTCGCACGCCCATCGCTGACCACACAGACGACGATCTTCTTCCACGCTTCCTTACCCCAGGTTTTACTATTCGTCCTGGAGCACATATGCTCAATGTTCTTGAATACACCGGTCATGGTTCTTGCGAAAAGAAAGTCGTCTTCGTTGTACATTGTAACAACGATGAAGAGTTCAGTGTGTCTTGGCTTCGCAAAAAGCCGCTGCCGCAGCGTAAAACGCTCGTCGTAGAAATCTTTCGGATCGCAAGTTGCCGCAGAATATCGCATATGGGTAAACTCATCTCTTTCTGGAGGTTCGGCGTGAGGTACTTGACTCAATAGCCTTGGCGGTATAGGGCAATCGAGCACCAAGTTGCCGTTGAACAGTTGTACCTCCTTCACTGTCTTCCATCGCCGGATAGGTGCAGGACTTGGGGTTGTGCCAGGAGGAGGAGCATCGTATCTATCCTCGAATGGCGGCTGTATCTGTGGGTTTGGTCCGTAGGCGCTATCAGCTTGGAGAATCGGTTGATGATCGTTGTCGTCATAGTATGGTTGCTCGTCTTGCGGATCAAATTGAGAAAACGGCGGTGGGCCATGTTCGTGTAAAGTAGGTTCGTATGGTTGCTGATAGTAGGCATTGTGATGCTCTTCCGGAGATATGGCGTAATCATTACTTGCATAATCGTAGCCCTGTCTGGCCAATGGGTTGTGGCTTTCATAGTGCTCGTTGTGATTGTGCGAGTTTGCTATGTTCTCCACTGAATATGTAGGTTGCGCTGCCAGTCTATCTCCAGGGCCCATGGGGATTTGTAGAGGTGCTTGCTGAGGCCTGTACGGTCCATCTTCAAGGGTATAGCCTTGCAGTGGCCGGCCGGGGGAAGGAGTGCGACCTGCGCGGGGATCCATTGGAGGTTGGTGGTATTCCTCTTCTTCGTCTGGGTACCGTCCAGAATAGTCTACAGTTTGTTCACGTCGTCAGTATACGAACGTTTGAAGGCCGGAACAAGACAGATGCTGAAACAGCGTCACGTGTGGTATCGAGGGAATAAAGAGTGAGTAGAATCTCAACAATGAAGCGTTGCTACGAAAGGAAACATGTGACTACCTAGGCGATTGTATGCCATGTTTGAGATAAATGAGGCAGGGTTGAGCCGAGGAATGTTGGTTGTCTGCTATCGCGGCAGATTCGTCACCTATCGATGCGGATCTCGAGGGATTCCAGATTCTATCCTTGAGGTGGGAACATGCACGACTGACGATTAGATGGTTGTTTGTTTGTTGCTATGGCTACTCGCAGGAAACGGTACAGCCCTCGAAGTTTCGCACAGATCTCGCAGAGCTTCTCTCAATGACCTTCACAGACAAATATTAAGATCGTATGAGCGAGGAGCTGAAGATGTGGTTCTGCACACTCTTCCTGTTCCAGGAATAAGCAATTGCAGGCGTAAATAAACGACCCCCCTGCAGCCCTAGCTCAGCCTCAACGACGCGTTACTCTTTTTCGCCTTTCCGCCCTCAATCCCATCGCTTCTCCACCTTGACCTGATCGTATCCTTTCCCCTTCCACACGCCTGCGCAACGCGTAATGGCTAGCACGGAAGCCACCTCGCCTGCCCAGCCAGTCGTCGTGCTCTTCGTCTGCCTGGGAAACATCTGTGAGCCCTCAGCCTCGCGTGGCGAAAGCCGTCTCTCGCTAATACTCTGCACAAGGCCGTTCTCCCATGGCCGAAGCCGTACTGCACTCTTTGGCATCTTCGCACCCAAGGCTGTCTCATGTTGATTCGGCAGGGACGGGCGCATACCATACGGGTGCCCCGCCGGATTCGAGGACGATGAGTACGCTTGAGGATAATGGGATTGCGGGCTACGACCATGCTGCCCGGAAGGTTCAGGCTAGTGATTTTACAGAGTTTGACTATGTTCTGGCTATGGATGATGATAATTTGTATGACTTGGAGCGGGCACGGCAGAGGGCCATGAGGAATAGGGGTGCGACGGGGAAGAAGGCAAAGATCATGCTGTTTGGTGATTTTGGGGGAAGAAAGGGAGAGCAGGTTGGAGATCCCTATTACGGTGCGACGGATGGGTTCGAGATTACTTATGAACAGATGGTGAGGTTCTCAAAGGGGTTCATCAAGGAGGTGCTCGATGGAGAAGAAATCATTTCATCATAAGTCTTTGAATGCGAATGGATTTGAGATACATGGCGGTCCTGCTTTTCTATTGCATAGCGCTGGAGGACTTTTGCATACACCTGAGAATAACCACCATAGACACTGCGGTGATAGATAAATCATCTGACCTTTTCGCGACTTCAATTTCCGTACATTTGGATCTCGTTCGTACGCCTACACAACGCTATGTACTCACCATCCAGCGCACGAATCCGTCCATCAGTCTTCCAGCCAAAATCTCATAAAACGGAGCTCTGAATGGAAATATCCGGTTTGCATACGCAGTACTTCTACCATCATTGCTTTTGACAATCCGAATGGTTTGTTGGGAAACGAAAGGCTTCAGCACTATCACGTCCTTTATCTTGTGTGTATCAAAAGGTGTACGAGGGAATCCAGTGATCTTGTGCTGGCATTAAAGCCTGTGTGCAGTTTTTGTGACTGGAATACCGTTCTGAGAGATGGTGGATAGAAGTAGTGTCACAGTAAGTGAAATTGATGGATTGGTAGTGCTATAGCAAAACGAAGTGCACACTTGTAATAGGAAAAGCTATACATCTAATGTAGAACAAACAGCCATTGAGGTGCTTATGCAAGGTTATTAGCGCTTCTGTAACGATTACTGATTGAAATACGGAAGTAGTGTAAGTTGACCAACAAAGCCATAGTACAAGTGACTTCTCTAATTATATAAAATATCAAACAGTGATCATGAACGATAATTAGACGACAGAAGATAACACGCGTAAGAAACGTAGCAGAACCTTTCGTACCTCTTTGATTAATCATTCGCGCTACACCAAATGCGGAATATACAATGACCAGTCAATAGTATCAAAAACACCAGGTGGCAGCGATCGTAAGCCAACAAACAGCTCAACTAGAATGAAGAGTCGAGAGAATACGTGAACAGCCATTAGAAGGAACATAAAGGGCCAGCGAAACCATTTTGGGAAGGGCATTGTCAGTGAAATCAGGACTAGAGACCCCACGGCACATGATGCACATACTCTCCACAGAATGCATTCGGCATAGGTTGGAAAATTGAAGTTCCACGCCGCCATGTGAAATGCACACAACAGAATCCCAACTAAACCCATCAATAGGCCCTCCAGGTTTGTCGTATGATATTTTTCTGCTTTATAGTCGTAACAGTCAGTCGAGAATTCATTCGGGATCCTCTGGGCTTTAAATTGTTCTGGGGTAAGTCTTTGATCCCACATTGGGTCTCGCGCTCCGAGCTGAGCAAGATGGGTCTCGGTGATGGCGCGGACCATTATTGTCGTCGTGGTTTCCAGATCGAGGGGTTGCTCCCAATAGAAAAAGTATGTAAGAAAGGTTCTGCCAATCAGGGGGATAATACTCATTTCCAAAGTCGCGAACGGCAGACGCTGGAATAAACGTCCGATATTTTGGATTAGAAACCAAGCAGCTTGTGCACAGGCAAAGCCCTTTGCCATAGCATCCGCCTTAATTCTATCTTGATATCTTTTCTTTCCATGCCAGAAAGGTCAATGACATTATTTTGCCACAGCCAGCGCAGATCAATCCATGTGAATCCATATCGGGTGCGGTCGGCGCTCTGCACAACCAGTCGGCCATCAGTGCATAATAAGTATGCATCATGGTCCACCACTCGTAACCGAATTGAGCCTTCACTGCGGCAACAGATCGGCGTGCTTGAACATACTGGTAGAGGGCGTTGACGGTCGTGTATCCAGGGGCTATCACGGTGAAGATCATCCATCCGACCTTACGAAGTAGCTTTTTCAGTGTGCTATCTTTTGGGTTTGGGATGTTGAGATGATGTACAGTCCAGGTGCATAGGAACAGGGTCATCAGGCAGGTCCACAGTATCTTGAAAGTGCCACGGCCATGGGGCTCTGGAACAAAACCGTAATTTATTCCGTCACAGGTGGTAAAGTTATGTGCGAAAACCATATGTATGAGTGCTAATATCAAACAGAACGAGAGTAGAAAGGGCATAGCTTTACTAATTCGTAATTCAAAATAAATACATGAAAGTATAAAGCTGTCTTTGATAGCTTTTCAGCGGCACGAAAAAAGGGTTTATCGGATGAGCTCAACTTGCCCTTGCCGCCGAACATTGTTTAAATTGTTAATTAGAGAATTCAAAGTTAAATATGAGATCTTCAGGTTTCAGACCTACTGACGGGTGAAGGCCAGAGGGTAATGCATGTGGTTGGTGTATATGGTGAGATTGCTAAATAATGGAGGCGTAAACTATGTAGGTAGAACTGGATCTAACAGGTTGAATATCTTGGTTCGAAGCCTGAACATTGAGTTTGGTGTATGTTTCGAGAAAATCCACGGCGCTAAGAGCGGGCTCAGACCCTCAAGCAAGAATATCCGTCTTCAGGAAGATCTAAGTAAAGATTCAAAGTCTATATAGGTACCTACTTTTATTAAGCAAGACCGTATCACAATGAGAGCGTTAGCAGGTTTAAGAAGGTGTAATTCGTAGAGAACGTCTAAACAAGTTCCGCTAAGACAGTTATTAACGGCCAGCCGCGCTTAAATTTCCCTACAAGGCTCCAAGCGCCTAAACTCCGACAACACCCCCACTTGCTCTAATCTCCACCTCCCTCCCCTGCCTTTTATCTCCCACCCCTCCCTGCCCCTCGTCGCCTCTCCCCTCCTAAGCCCTAGCCCGCCCAGCTTTCACCACCCAACCACCCCCATCATCTCTCCCCCTTAACCCTCTTCTCAACCCCCTCCAACCGCTCCCTCATCTCCCTCTCCGACCTTCTCTCTGTCGCTAACCCCAAAGGCACGCGTTCAAAATTCTGCCCTCTCTCCAACCAGTCTTTAAGCTGTGGCGTTGGTGGGGCAGGGAGGCGGGAGAAGGATTTGAACGTGGGGCGAGGTGGGGGAAGAGGCGTGGAGGCGTGGCTATGGGTGGAGTATTAGTAGGGAGGCTTAGGGTGTGGGAGGATGGTACATGGGGGACGAACGGCATTGGTGACGGAATGGCAAGTGCGGATCTGGGAAGGAGGGACCGAAGCGAGCGACGTAGCTGGATTGGAGGGGCGTTTTGAGAGAAACGGGTGAGGTGGAGGTTTCGGTGCGTGGAGCTATTTCTGGTATATTTCTCTCATCTATGAGGACGAAAAATAAAGTCCTCGAAGGATGGCATGGTGGCTCTATATAGGTGTCTTATGACCGTTCCTCGCATCTAAGAACCTCTTTTTTCCGAGATTGAGATCTTTCTTCCTGAGGCTGACAGATTGGTCTCGTCCTGTGTCAATTCTTTGTATTACGCTGTCGCTTCTTTCCTTTGGCGTAATGGTTTCCAGGTATCCAGAAGTCCTGCCAGTCCTCCCCTACGGTCTTTGGCTGAGCTGCCCTGTACTGTTTCGCCTTGTTCCATACTCTTGTGGGACATGAAGCAGCAGCGTTTTATCTAGGCCGCACCGTGTTCGGGAAGGGACTCGTGCGGTCCGTTTCCCCAAGAGTCCTCCATGAAAGCCTACCTAGTCCTCCATTGCGTTTATCCACGTCTGGGGAGGACTGGGCTGTGTTGTCGTGCTAGTAGGGGATGTTAACCATCCTGACAGAGTAACCCCAGCAATGATTAGGAGATCAGGTTGCGATCCGAACCTTGTGACGAGTAGTTGAGAGACATGGCTTAATGATACTATGTGTTGCAAAGTGTACAAAGTAGAAATTTTATTCGCAGGGAAGACATGTGAACGTGACGCTTGAGTATTACAGATTATATGGTATTATTGTTCATAATATATAAATTTCGATTAAAGTATCCCTGCGCTTCAGGCTGCTTTTACCAGACCCATACAATGGAATATCTGACATTGAAATTACACTAATCAAAGGCATCCTTGTTAGTAAATCTTCCGTTAAATCTTCCGTCTATCATGTTTTGGAGCACTCTGCCGTGTTGTCTTATCGATAAGTCCATGTACAACTCTGCGATGTTTGCGTAGATTGTCTGTCCGACTGCACTCTATGCCGCATCCTGGCTCTAGACAAACGAGCTTTATGCGCCGAATGTGAGTGTTGCGCATATGGCGCTGAAGATTCGTTATCCGATACACGCCTTTGAATGCTTGGCCACATGTCAAACAACGAAGAATGGGCACGGGAGGAAGCGGAGATGTTGGGGAGCTGTTGCTAGGACTTGGTGAGGGTCTTGTAGGTGAATTCTCTAGTGAGCTGAATTGTGTGCTATTATAACTGGTGATGGAGCCCGTTGAAACCTTTGAAAAGCTGGAGGTCGAAGTCGTCGATGTAGAGCTCGTAGGACTAGGATCTTGAAGCGATGTTGCCGATGTTGGCGTTCCTAGGCAAGATCGGTCCTGGCTAGGGACTGCAGCTGGACTATCTACCTGCTTGAGAACAGCAAGCATTTGACGCTTGGGGTTAATAAGCTCCAAACATATGGCTTGCACTTTATCAAGATTTGCGGCATAATAGCGATCTCGCCAGCTCGAACCAGATTGAGACATGGCATTGTCGCACAGAGAGGCTACGAGTGTCAGAAACTCCTCATATGCTTGGCGGGGTTGATAACATCGCTAGCTAGCTGTTAGTATGCCTCTAAGCCATAATTCTTGCTAAGACTTACATTACCATTCAAGGCAAGGTTGACTTCGACTTCGCGAACATTGCGTAGCACCCCATCACACAAATCGATTGTTGTTGTCATAATGGCATCGCAAAAGCCTTTCATCGCAGGCAGCTCCACGAGTGGCATGAGGATGTAATTTTCGATCATCTGGATGTGGGCCAAGGACTGTTCCGACTGCAACGGTGAGTGGAGTGAGTGGCTCCTCTCTCCGTCTGCTATACCTACATAGTCAAGGGCTATGAACTCATCAGCCGAGAAAATTTGACGGTCTTGAACAACGAATTACCATCTAAATAGTGTGAGCAAACCCTGATAACTTTCCCGCTCTTCAAAGTGTCCAGTACGTCAGTTTGGCTTTCAAGTCCAGTGGACGGACGTGGTGATTGTTCGAATAGTCGAAGCATAAAGCTGTCGGAATTTCCATCGGATAAAAAAGCATGGTCTTCCCACTCAAAGGGATTGTATTTCGAAACGGGAGGTGACATCTGCAAAGGTCTTTTCGACTGGACGACTCCTTGCCGCACTAATTCCGGTATCTCCGGTGGCGACCAAATCAGAAAAGCCACATCAGAAAATAGATGTTGATCTTGCTTGTCTGCTATAGCCTGACCCAGTTCTAGTATGTCTTGGAAGAATGCGTCCCACGAGTAAGCATCATCGTTCTCGTAGATTATGTATGCACAAGCGAAGGCAAGCTTGGCCAGTGAGAAGATTTCCATAAAGGTCCTTGGTAACACACCCCGAAAGCAATGTTGTATAGATTGAAGGCCCGTCTCGATAGGCGAACCCACCTGGAAACGTGTCATTCTCGCCGGTAGTCCGGGTACTGAAGACAGTTTCTTCATCCAGTAGTCATCCAAGACGGACACAAGATCCCGAAGATCCTTGATTAGTGTTTGTGACGTTGGCAGTTCGTCTTTAGAAAGTAGCCCGCCAGTATATCCATTTGCAAGCATCGAGGACCGAGGCTGGAGAGCACCATTGGTGAAATGCCTGTAAGGTCGACTGGGACCATCATCATCCTTGGCCGTGTGCCTTTTGGCTGGCTTCGTATTCGCAGATTCAGTGTTGGTCACGATTGATAGAACCGGCCGACGCGATTGGCTTTTCGAAGTCCATTGGGTTGAAGGACTCTGGATTGGAGAGACTGGGCTGAGTAAATCTGACCAGGTACTGCTGCCAATTGGAGAAATTGGACTGACGAGATCTGACAAGGGCGTAAAAGTAGATTCTCGAATCGTAAGCGTGGGTGAAATAGGACAAATGAGATCGAAAGCCTCTAGCTCATCTAAATCCATTAGGTAATCCGGTTGGGCGGAGAGCTCAGGTCTTTGCAGTTCATTGCTTAGCAACTCGTAACATGGAGGGTCGCTGCCACAAAGTTCCGCTGGTGTCACGCTAGCGCTTGAGCACTTGAGCGCTGGCCCTGTTATACAAGAAGTAACGTTCCGGCTTGTGATGTCAGTCCCATAAATGTCTTGATCTTTCTGGTCCCCAAAATCGTGGTGCTTCAAGCATTCCGAGCTGTAATCCACTGTGTCAAGCTCATGTAGCCAAGACTTGTGGAGGCGACCTTCCAGCTCATGTCTATCTCGTGTTCGTTTGTTCATATGCCAGCGGTGTAGCGGGCTGGTTTTGCAGGGTAAGATAGGAGAAGCATTGTTCTGTCGTGAAAAGCTCTTCCAACCACCGAAGTGTTTGAAAAACGAGACGGCGCGCCGCAATTTTGTTTCCTTTTTCTGGACTAAATGTTGCGAGATCTCTTCGCTTTTTGATATAGGAGGGGTAAATTTCTCATGGCGACGACAGACCGGGCACTGATACCACCCATTAGAAAGCCGGGGGCACGCTGAAACATGATTCAAATAAGATTCGAGACTATCAAAGGCTTTCCCACAATACAACAGCGGGCAAACAGTGCGTTGTTGGGCAAAAGTGTCCGGTAGATCTTTGCGGGCGTATGCGGCCCAATACTGAAAAGCTATCTGGCACTCTTGTTGGGTGAGGTCAGCGAAAGAATAGCGGCTGCCACCTTTGCTAAGGTAATCTTTGAGTCTGCTCTCAGTTTGTCAGACAGAAAAAAAAATTGTTTGGGAGCGGTGATATCTCACGCGCAAGGCACGTATGGTGATTCAGCTCGTATCGGAAAAGGATGCATATTGTACTGTGATGGGGACACCGAGCAAGTCTTTGGGATGTTGTCTTGGATTGTTTATTAGGTACCGGTGGCTTTTTATGTGAGGTAGCTGAACAAATGGTCAAGGGCATCAAGACTCTAAGAGGTTCCCATGTGGGACCAGCTTGATATTGATTAAAACGCACATCCAGGACACAATCAGCTCTCATGGAGGACTTGTGGCTTGCAAAGTAGATTCCGAGGCAAAGGGAATCAATCGAACGTAAAGACCCGGTAAGTATTGTTCCTGATATCGGAAGCGGGGAGATTGCCGTCTGGAGCGGCCATGTAGGACTTTGTCCGCGAAGCTGCCCAATGATTGAAACCGACAATTCGCATTTCAGGATCTGGGGTAGCGTTTGTGGCCGTTCTGGGTGTTGGCTGGAAGACTCATTCTACCAACAGGAGTATACCGGAGCCCATCATGCAATGATCGACACACGCAGTCTGCGGTGGCTCTCCAACGCAAGGCTGCGCATTGGCCGAGATCGAGGATATCTTCGCACCGCAGAACGACAGTAGCCAAAGAGGGGTAGACATACGGGAGCCTGGGCAAGGCGAATGTACTAATGCCTCCTCGAGTCCTCCCTCGAAAGAGGGCGATGTAGGTATAGGCTTGCACCAAGGCCGTGTCATCCTTCGATGTCGATTGTAAATCCGTGAGCTGCATATTCCCCCGGCTGGGCTAGACTCATACCCAAGCTGGTGTGTAGTATCTCTTTGTATTGAACGAGTCCTTCCATTGTTCAGCCTTAGGCAACAGTGCGTCTCTTGAGTGAGTGAGAAGAAGCTAGCAAAGGCTGGGTGGCAGCGAAGCATTTGCTTGCCTTGGCCAGATCTGGAAATTGATTAGGATTGGGTGCATGATAACACGCAGTCCTTTGACTGAATGCGGGCTCAGACAAGGGAGAAGCGACCAAGTTGGAACGAAGCCTTGGTTCCGGGTCGTACCACGGTTTCATGGACAGTAGTCGGGCGTCAGCTGTAGTGAACCGGCCTTGATGCGGGCGGACAGTTGGTTAGCGAGAAGTCTGCCGTGCGGTAAGCCTGCTGCGGTCCATTTCTAGGCAGCAAACCGAGGTTGAGCTGTTCCCCTACCATGTTCAGGAACGCGAAAGGACTTCTCGAAAGCGAATGACCTTTGCCCATTGAAAGCAGAATCAAAGTTTGTGTACTGAGTCCTTCGCGGTGTGGTTGTTGGTTTTCCAGATATGTACGAACATCAAAGTGATGGCACGATTGTCGCAAAATCGCAAGCCCAGCAAGAAAGAAATTATGCAGCTTTGTTAAAAGAGTAATATCTAGGACAAAGTACTCATATATGTATTACGGCTTGAGCTTCTCCTGAACCTAGCCTCAAGACCAGATCTATTTACAGGACATCAAAGCGACACGGAGCTTTCAATTTTAGAAACATTATGCTCAATCTGAGAGAACTGTGCTCAAGAATAGCAACCTTTGCTTCGATGGATCAAAGACCTGCCGGTCAGACACAATGACATTGTCGATCCAGGCATCTTTACGCAGTAGTGTCCTGCGGGAGGACTCTGTATGCTGCGTGTGGAAGGTTTAGTCCGTGATCCCCAATCGCCTTCTTCGAAACTTGGGACTACTGATTCGTTGTCGCTACTCCGAGAAACGTTTTGTTGGTAAAAGTGATACCGCTGCTCATTGAGAGATCTGGGATAACTCTCACCGTGCCAAACCAATAAAGCAACCCCGGGCCGCGTCAAGGATGGATTTTGCGGCTACGTTTTGCCGGTGTTTACACCAAGAATTGGAGGAGTAAATGTACGCCGCCCTTGATTTTAATTGTAGCTTTCCATACCGTACTGGTGTCATCACTTCTATAGCGTCCTTCATAATTCATAAACCCATGCCCTAACACCCTCCCCCCCTCTCCTCCCCCCCACTCCCCCCTCCCCCTTCCCCACCCCCTCACATCTCCCCAACAACATACTCCCCGCCCTCCACCCCAAAAAAAACTTCATGCACCCTCCCCGCCTCCACATCAACCCGGCCCCCCACACGAAATGTCTCCATAAACGGCACTTTGTCCTCTGGATACGTGATCGTCAATGAGCCCTTGCGGACGAGATGTGTTGTTTTCACGGCATGGGAGTGCGGGGGGTAGTGGAATTTTCTGTGAAGGGGGGTATTAGTTTGGGGTGGTGGTACTGGGAAGGAAGGGGGTGGGGGAGGGGCGTACGGAGGATCGGTCCAGGTGTAGACGTGAGTGTAGCCCCAGGAGCGGACTTCGGCTTCGGATTCTTCGAGGGTGGGGGGTAGGGGTTTGGTTTTGCGGGGAGGCATTGTAATTTGGAAAGGATTAGGGCGGTGTACGGAGTCAACTCCGTAATATTGTTGGAAATAGGGGAGACTCCGCCTTTATAGGGCTGATAGGGCTGGGGCCCGCTAGTAGAGTTTTAGCTGCTCGCTCCTACCTCGTAGATACGAGGTCAAAAAACTAATTATTCGGAATGGCCTCCGTACCGCAACTGCACTACCACGAAAATCAAACGAACACGCAAATAGTCAAATGTAATGACAACAGCATCAATAATACGTAGAAATGTTAGATGATATGAACTATAATATATATCTATCCATGAAAGTGATTGTCACCCTGTTTAAGAATAATCTGATCCATCCGATGCTTCTGATTCATAATCAAAGGATTAATATTCTTTTCTACAAGTAGTATGGTTTGAATTTTTGAATTCTTGTGGGTATGGAAGCTTATCTAATCAACTACGTTAGCCCTACGGAGGCCAATTGCGGATTCCGAATAATTAGTTTTTTGACCTCGTAGACTCCTAACAGCAACAACCTACATACCAAAATGCCCCATATGACCTCATGTTCCAACAAATATCACCGAAATTGTAACAAATCTTCGGACAACATGTGAAACAGCGTCCAGAAAGCTGTGGGGGTCGTATTCGCAAGAATAGCATGCCCGTTGACCGCGTCAAGGCGCGCTTGGTTGTTCACTGATAGATAGTAGCCATTTGAAGCTTGACCGGCCTTTACGAAGTGAGAAGCTGATAATGGACCATTTTCGTCGTAGTATCGTTCAAAAGCGGCGACAATTTTCTCGCGTCCAGCATAAGCTTTTGAGCAAGTTATCCTGGGGAAGGGAGCATGAGCAGGCATGTACCGCATTTGCGCTACACCTAGACTTTACTCGAAAGAACGGTGGCATGGATGGGGAGGGGCGCGATAGCAAAGCCCGAGCAAAAGGAAGGGGGCTGGCTCACCAAGCGTGTCGTAATGCTCCCCAAAATGGGAATTCGAAACTTGGATGAGTAAATCGAGACTCTGACATGCCATCCTTTTGATTGACGAAGCGAAACCCTTCGAAGGCCGAAGCACGCGGCCAAATATTGTCATCGCGCATGAGCGAGAGTTGTGGTATGGCGAGCCAATTACCAGTTGGAATGTGATAGCCATCGGGGGAGGTATACGGGACCATGACTCTGCGAGGAGCGCTGACTTTGTTGGGTCAGCACACGACAACAGAATTTCCCCCTTCGATCTCTTCGAAGAGCGGCTGGCTTACGAGTTGGACCAGGACTCAGGCGGGCAGTCTCTTTCACGAAGCTGTCGAGATAAGGCATCTCCTAATTCAAGGAACCGAACGACGCGTCTTTGCACTCCACGGCTTCAACTCTAAGTCGCTCGCGATATTCCGAGTGCTTGCATATGTTATGGATACAGAACTGCGCAATCTTGGCTATAGTGTCAGTCGTGAGTGATGAATCGTGAAGTTTCTCATACCACTGGGACCTGAAATGCACTTGCGAATAAAAGACCAAGCGTAATCTTGGCGATTGCAGCGGCATCTTGGAGCCTGGTCATCTCGACTATCCATCGAGTGATATGTCCCTGCGCTTTTCAATCAGATTGCCAGTTCTGGCGCTGCTGATGGCAGAATACCTCACTCACCGGCTTTCCATCATTGGAACCCTTGCCTTCAAGAGCTTGGCAGGTAGTCCACAGCAGAAAATTGTACACTTTCTGTCGGGTTACACCCCATCCCATTGATATAGGACCGATGAGTCTGTACACCATGAGCTTGACGGAACGCCGCCGCTAGTTGATTCAAAGGGATCACTGACGACAGCAGAAAGCCCGGCACGAGGTCCAGGATAGGGTAAGCTTTCGCGCAACACCAAAAGAAGCTCATGACATCGTGATATACTTCGAGGCGGTCGGCTGCAGTGTGGAACCTGACGTTAGTCCTGTACCATGCAAGGAAAGGATGTCGACCATTCCATACCTTGGTGTTCGCCGAAGAATGCCAAGAGATTCACACGAGTGAAGATGCGTAGGAACGTTGGCATGAGTCGGACCTTTTGCCACTCACCATGACCTTGTTCGCATTTGTCTAGTAGTGAAGGCTCGTACATCAGTGTGAGAGACTACGATAGGCAAGGTCTCTTCTCTCCATACACATACCGTTCAGAGGTGCGATCTCTAAGGCCACCGTCTCCCTAATACGTATCTGAAAGGCAATGCTCATTACGGGAACACTCGTCCGAAGTTTGTTCTTTAGCACACCAAGTCCAACGCGAAATGACTCAGTCTGGGGTCCCTTGTGCTCGGGCGATACTTGAAGATGGCCCAATATTGGATCCGTGAACGCAAGCTGTTGTGCTTTAATAATGTTCCCATACTGCCGCACAAAAGCTTGACGACACTTGGGGGCCATACTTCGTGCAACGCCTCCTCCATCGACAGCACAGACTCAGGTTCACATTCCAGTTGCTTGAGCTGATTACGGTCCGATATGAAGACGATCCAGCGGTCAGTCATCGGAATAGCGAAAGGTCTTCCATGAGTCTGAGCACATCAGAGGCCTCCTTGCAATGATGCGGGAATGTCTTGCACATACTGAGTCATATGCCTTTTGCAGAAGCGTTTCCGAATCAACAATCATGCGCAATGCTGTGAGCCACCTACCCAACGGCGTTGGATATGCCGCGATGGTGATGTTGGACTAGACAAAGGGTCAGTGTCAGGATTGATGATGCGATGTCCGCGTATATTATACAGGGGCCTTCCACCAGAACTTCCAGAGTAAAGCCGCTGTTTGCCAGGCCAAAAGAGCGTAGAATGCATAGTACCAATGCCAGTACCAGTCATGGGAAGGATTAGCGAAGCTCAAGCTGGAGATCGATGATAGCCTCGAGAATATCACAAGAACAGATTGCTCGCTAACGGATATTGCGTTCTTCGCATCTACACGAAGTTCGCCCTTACCAAGAATTGGAAATGGGATGATTGTGAGTGGCACCAGTGCAGACCGGGACATTTCAGCAGGCCCCAGACTGACTGCTTTGACTAGTAACCTGCTCGCTGGGTTTCGTGAGCCGCTGTCATCTTTGCGTCAATGAACACAAGCGTCTAATGCTGTATTTTAGATGTGCGGCATCGTGTACTTCGTGGCAGTAGTCAACGGTGAATGGCCTTGCTACCTGTTACCTGTCAGCTGCGCTGACCATCCAAAGGATGTATCAACGGAGGAACAGGTAGACACATATGGGACATTCACCTGGACAAGGCTTTGAACAAAAGCAGCCTCTACGTGAGTGATTGAGGTATAGTTGTCTCTAAAGTACCTTGCTAATGACAAAATAGCAAGACTACATCACAACGATCTTGGCAACGCCAGCTTTGGGTCTCATCAAGTCCAGCCTCTTCATTCAATACTACTTGCTGTTCCGCCCTCTACGATGGATCAGGATTAGTGTGTGGATTGGAGCTACCATTTCTGCTCTCTTCTACGTCCCCGTCTCAATCACAGCGTTTGTGTTGAATAGCCCGTGGCCTGGGGAGTCTTTTCTCGACGATATCCTGTCATGGCATTACCTCAAGTTCGCACAATTATCCATTCCGACTGGCGTCATCGGCATGCTGGTAGACTTGTACCTCTTCATTCTGCCAATCCCGGCTGTTTTGACCTTACAGATGTCCACGGTCAAAAAGCTTGGTGTTCTGATCATATTCATGACTGAGGGGCTGTAAGCTTCCGTTTCAAAAGAGCGAAAGACTTGGTTGCGAAGGCTAATCTGTCATCGATTCTAGTGCCGCGATTGCATCCATTGTGAATCTATACTATCGGGTCCAGCTCCAAGGAAAACTCGGCGACCCATCCTGGAATGTCGGCCACATCTTGATCTGGACGTAAGACGTCCTGCCTACCTATTAGTTGCTTCTAATAGCTAATGATGCACAGACAAATCGAGATGTTCGCCGGCGTAACTGCCTCCAGTATGCCCACCGTTAAACAATTCTTCACTCGTCAGGATTTCTCACTCATGTCCTGGACGTCATCCGTGAAATCCAGCCTAACGCACTTGCTAAGCAGCTCTGCACGGGAGAAGCTTGATGATGACAACCCTAACTCCACAAACTGGGGCGGAAGCAAAACGCATACTCTGGAAGACCACGAAGCATTTAGGATGAGAGATCTGAAAGCGGGTAGCTGTGAGCGCAAAACGGTGAAGGCTCATCGAACGGGAGACTCGCAAATCTATTTTACAACCGACATTTCTGTTACTTAGGAACAACTAGGCGGTGCATCGTTTACGCTGATAGTTCACAGCCTCATCACAGGCTGCTATCGTTGATTAGACGGCAGAGAGTTAGTACCAACTTTCTCTTGTTCAAATTCTTATTAGATAAAACTTATTTTATCACTTAGGTATAGTTCTACACTGTAGCTGTAATTATCCAGAAGTAAGGTAATTATTATATATTCTCTTTTCACTGTTTTAACGAAACATACCTACCCGTGCTACCTTAGATGGCTTGTAGGTGTGCGTTCGCTCGCTTAGTCGATACTCGTACGCACGAGGTTTCCGCGCACTCTAACCTAGGAAAGTTAGTTACAGATAGTATCGGGTTTAGCGTGCTGGAAAGGTCATAGTTAGCGTGCGCGGAAACCCAGTGTGCGCGGGTAGATCCAGTAAAACCCGATAGGGCTGAGCAGGAGAATAAGAATGTCTGAAACCGACCCTCGATCAATGTCGTTCGTTTAAAGTGGGTCTTGACTGCATCGTGGCGACATTGACCCCCCACCTATGTCCGACAGCTCTGATTCTCAAAACTATGTGCGCCAGAAATCATGCTTGTTCATCCCCTCTCCTCAGCCGCTCCACTTCTTGTCCCCGTACAGTTACAACTCAATATCAGAGGCCGACGCATTTGTCCTCTGCCTCCTTGCGGATCACCCTGCAACTAGCTGTGGACAGTCAGTATGGCCTTTCAGCTGCTTTCAGCGTCTGCCGCAACGACGCTCCTGATCGTCATCTCTATCTTCGTCATTCGCCATCTACGTACCCTACCGACCCCACAAGCTGCGAAGAAGCCAAACCACCTGGACCTGACAAGCAGCTCACTCGAGCCTACCATACTCAGCAAAAGCCTTGCAGTGGCACTGCCCGACAGCGTCATCTTCCCGCATGATGCTGCCGCCTTCAAGCAGTCGATGAATTCTTACTGGGCACAGCAAGAGTGCGAAGTAATCCCAGCATGCGTTGTCCGGCCTCGCAACGTTCAGGAGCTCTGCACGGCGGTCACTATTCTCAAGCGCGAGTACGACGAACGAGGAAAGCAAGCTGGCGAGGCAAGAGCGGAAGGACTATTCGCTATACGCAGCGGGGGCCACTCTCCGGTCACCGGCGCTGCGAGCATTAAGGGAGGTGTTGTGGTCGATCTTGGATTCTTCTGTGAGGTAACACTGTTGGAGGATGGATCGAGCGTGGCTATCGGAGCTGGTGCCAAGTGGATGGACGTTTCCAAAGTCCTAGACGAGAAGGGTCTCGCGGTTGTTGGAGGCAGAAACTCTGCTGTCGGGGTAGGCGGCTTAACTTTGGGAGGTACGCTTCTGCTTTTTACGTCTCAATTTGCCCCTCCCCACCGCTTTAATTGCAAGTGGGATCGTTAAGTATCCCGCCAGCCGCTCCACCATGCCTCTGTTCTGGAGCTGACACAAAGGTACAAAACAGGCGGTCTCTCCTTCTTCTCCCCCCGCTTCGGCCTGGTCTGCTCCAATATCCTCAGCTATGAACTCGTCCTCGCCTCTGGCTCCATCATTACAGCCTCCGCTTTGACGAACCCCGACCTCTGGCGCGCCCTTAAGGGCGGCTCTAACAATTTTGGCATCGTCACGCGTTTTACAACCCGCAGCTTCCCCTCCACTAAAATATGGAGTGGCTTCCTTTATATGCCCGCCTTCCAAACCGCTAAGGTCCTCGCGGCTTTCTACGAAAGTGTCAACAGAACCGATTCGGGCGATCCTAGCAACACGTACGACAACTACGCCGCTGGCCCCATAGCCTGCTGGTCCTATATCCAGAAAATCGGGGTCCAGGCTATCTCCGTCAATCTCGTCTATACCAAGTCCCCCGAGAACAAGAACAAATGGCCGGCCCGTTGGCGGACCTCCTCCTTCGGGTCGCTCTGGCGTCTCTGGAGCACCTGCAAGGTCCGTACCCTAACCAGCGCGACCGACGAAATGAACGCACTCAACCCTCCTGGCAGGCGCCAAGTCTTCGCCACCACAACTATCAAAAACGACCCTGCCACCCTCGCCGCGGCGCACTCCGCCGTGTCAACGTCACGGGCTTGGTTTGGACGCTCGTCCTGCAGCCGCTCCTACCGGACTGGGTCTGCAAGGGCGATGCGAATCCGCTGGGTCTGCATGATTGTACGCATGGGCCTCTCGTTATCGTGAGCTTCACGGTCAACTGGGACGAACCTCAGGATGACGTGTTCGTCAAAATGACGACGCGCCGCGCTGTCGAGCAGATCGAAGTCGTCGCAGCGGCAAACAAAACGGGCCATCCATGGCGGTACTTGAACTATTGCGCAGAGTGGCAGAGGCCGTTCAAAAGTTATGGCGAGGAGAATTGGCGGTTCTTGCAGGGGGTGAGTAAGAAATACGATCCTGAGTCGTTATTTCAAAAAGGTTGTATAGGTGGTTTTAAGCTTGATGTGTGCTCGCGGGCGAAAGCTTAATGGACTTACGATATCTGCGGCTTCGTCCCTCCGGCCTTGAAGACTAACATCAATCTGGAATCCTGGCTAGATGAGGCTACGAACCACACGGAATACAATAGTTTCGTGCTACTGTAGAAGACACACTCTTATACAATTATCAGATTTACACTTCATCACGGAAGCATTTCTGGAAATATTTGGTAATGCCGTTACAAACAGAGGCAAAATCCTCATACAAAACCGTTTTGAATCAACTGCAGGGGATACTTTTTATGGAACTCTATTTTTTGACGGAACAGTCTGGCTGATTTGCCACCTTCGCTATAACCAGAGACGACTGTACTAAGCTGATAATGAGATGCTGCAAGGAAGCAGAACTAAGGTAGGTTAATGCGAGTAGTTGGATCTCGACCGCCGGATTACAGCGCGTAGGGCGGCCCTGGCGGTTCGGAAACTTATTTCCACAAGGCTGAGGCAGAAATTTGAAAAGACAAAGCGTGTGGGCTCGTAAGGACAAGATGAACCATTCATTTTAGAATTCCTCAGTGACACGTTCTGGTAAGACAGATCCATGCGCAGAACCCAGTTTCGTACATTTTCACGAGCCCTCCTTGTGATTCTCTTTGACATAGTCACACAACATGGAGAGCGGTGGAGGTTGTACCAGAAATGAGGCGGACAATGTCAAGCTGGAACCGGCACCGTTGGGGCGGAAATTTTCTCTGAACGACATCGTAGCAGATCATCAATGTTTCAAGGCACGGAGATATCCCAAAGCGTTCCTCAGCCCTGCCTCGTACGCTTATGAGACTGCGAGGAACGATCATTTTAAATAACACTTGTTTCGGATCTAATTCCTTTGGAAAAGCAGAAAACAATTAAGTTCTGCCAAGGAAAAGCGGAGGATCTTTGTGTGGCACAGAATATCCAAGCCGCTTCCTATCATCCTCTGCTCTAAGAAAAGCAACTTTCTCGGCATATTCGAGATTAATACACCATCTATCCCTCGTCGACTTCAATCCTTTTTTCATTGCAATCTACCTTTAGTCCTTTCAAAGCGTCTTTTGTCTTTGTCTGTCTTCAGTCGTCTTTTTCCAGAATAGTTTTTGTTGTCATTTACTTTCACTCTTTCCTTCACCAATGTATATTCATTCTCTTCTACCGATAGTCCTTGTCTACTTTCTGGCCCCCCAAAATTCATTTTTCGCACAAGCCCAGCAATGTTACTTTCCAGATGGCTCCCTCGCCTCCAACTACAACGCCTGCAACTCCACGAACCCCGTCGGCAGCGTCTGCTGCAATCTCGCAGACTCCGCTTGCTCAATGGACGGCTTCTGTTACGGGAGCGCAGGATTTGTGTACCGGGGCGGCTGCACGGATCAGCTATGGAAGTCGCCGAATTGCGCGAAGCATTGTGTCGATTGTACGTATATGGCTCGTTGGTTCGCTGTCTTGGGTGGATTTTACTAACACGTTGATGGTGGGAAAAGCCGCAACACACATCTTCAGCAACATTATACCCTGCCCAGACGTGAGCGGAGTCTTCACGGCATCATTCTGCTGCAGTGATGTCCCAGGCTCCAGCGCCGCGAACCAGAGCTGTTGTAAGCAGAAATTCATGATGCCGAGCGGCTTTGGGAATTTCTTTATGCCCTCGACGAATACCGGGCAGCAAGTACAGTCAGGTTCCAATTCTACGTCTTCTTCCGCACATGCCGAATCTTCGAGCACCGCATCATCGTCGAGCGTCACTCCGTCATCGTCGAGCGTCACTTCGTCATCATCGACGATCACCGGCACCCCCGGAACGTCCCCTAGTACGGCAGCTCACGCCCAGCCGGCCAATCATGCCATGCAGATAGGAGTCGCAACCGGGGTGCCTCTAGGCCTACTCCTACTATCAGCTCTCGGCATCCTGCTCATCCGGGAACGCAGAGGAAGAATCAAAGCGGAGAAGCTGATGCAGAACGCGAAGATGGGAGGGGGCGAACTGGATGTTGAGACGCATGACCCGTTTCCGCGTACAGATGCTGAACGACAGGAGCTGGAAGAGATCCATTTGCGGGAATTGCAGTCCAGTGAGGTGCATGAGGTTTCTTGAGGGGTTCACGCTCAAGGAATGAAAATATATTCGACTGTGTATTGCGAGCTTTACGTATAACCACCTAAATTTGTTTTATATTCAAGGTAGCAGAGATCAAGGTTCTAATCAGTCGACAAAGTCCAAGCATCCCTCGACCGCTTGCGTTATCGTCACTCAACCACAACTACCATAAAGATCACTAGGAGAGTTCCACACCAACTCATCTCCATCCCTAGGAGCCCACCATCTCGTCAAACCACCAATCACTCCAACACCCAAAACCTCCAACACAGCACCCAACCAAAAAGCCAAGCACAAGCCAGCCAGCCAGCCGATCCAACAAACCCAACAAACCCCATTCCCACTACCAACGCCCCCCCTCCTCCTCTCCCCCCCGCCTCCAACCCTCCTCCCTCTCAGATCCCCAGCAAGCAGAAATCGCCCGTCACACTCATAACCATCAACCCGTGAAAACATGTAACCATCCAAAAAAAAAATCCAAACTTTACAGCAGGAAAATCTAATTTTCACCACCTAGGCAATAATCCAAGCATACGTCCGACGAAAACCCCTCAAGCCCTGCTGGTTTCTCATTTTTGAAAATAAAAAAAGTTTGAAAGAGGAAAATACTAAAATTCATCGAATGGCGAAATCAGTAGAGCTCTCTCTCCCTCCCTCTCTCCCTCTCCCCCTCTCCCCCCCAACCGCCTAGTCCCCCCACCGCAACCCCACAAACCCCATCCCCATCCCCAACCCAACCCAAACCCCCAAACCCAAAATCAAAACCAAACCCCAAACCCCAAACCCAAGCCCAAACCCAAACCCCAAACCCATCCCCCATCCCCACCACACTACCACACCACACCACACCACCCCACCCCACCAGCAAGCATGCATGCACAGCCCATTGCACACCTCGCCCAAAATTTTCGAAACGATTTAGCATTCTTTCCCGCACGCGCGCTGGGAATACTGGAGTTGGGTGTATGTGGATGGGGTGGATGTGAGGGGGTGGATGGGGTGGATGGGTGTGAGGGGGTGTGAGGGTGTGAGGGGGTGTGAGGGGGTGTGATGGGTGTGAGGGGGTGGATGGGAGGTGGGGTGGGAGATGCGATGGGATGGGGTGGATGGGGTGGATGGGGATAGGGTGGGAGATGGGGTGGGAGATGTGATGGGGTGGGAGATGTGGTGGGTTTTTATATGGATGGATAGATATAGGCGGTTCGGGTAGGATTCTGTGTGGGGTTGGATTCTGGGCGGGTGGTGAGGTTTGGGGGAGAGGGTATTGGAGAGGGTATTTGAAGGGTTTTGTGGTTTGGGGGTATTTGAGAGGGTTTTGTGGGTTGTGTGGTAGTGGTGGTGGCATTGGGGTTGATAAGGTGGGTGGGAAGGTGGATGGGAAGGTGAGGGAGGGTTGGTGAGGGAGGGAGGGTTGTGTGGATTGTGTGGGTTGTGTGGTGGTGGAAGGAGGGGTGGTGGAAGGAGGGGTGCAATTGGGGTTGATGAGGTAGGTGGGAAGGTGAGGGAGGGTTGGTGAGGGAGGGTTGGAGTGGAGTGGGGTGAGAGAGTGGGTGGGAAGGTGAGGGAGGGTTGGGGTGGGGTGAGAGAGTGGATGCGTTGGGGGTTAAGGGGCAGGCATGTTGTGGGTTGATGGGGGATTATTAACATCGTATACAGGGTTTTAACGGAAATTGGCGGGATATCGAGGCTTTTTAGAGACGTCTCTCTCGGGCTCTCCCTCTCGTATATGATTCAACGCCGGCGAATGAGAGAAATCGGAACAAGTGTTGGAGAATTGTAGTATTTCTTTCTTCTTGCTATGAATCGAAAATACTGCATTTCACACCGCGGGCTTGTCTCCCTCCCAGACAGCCTCCATGATCCAAAGGTTGGACCCAGGCGGCTGTTTGCCGCCTAGAAATTCGAAACGCGCATCGGCCTGCTTGAATAAGCCTGCCCAGTCGTCCAGCTCTCTTTCGCGTGCGTTCTGCAGCTCCAACATTGTAAGATCCATGGCTCTACAGTAACCGAAGTAACTCAAGGTTAGCAAATTATTGAGATCTCGATGTGTAACAAAACATTGATAAATAATTGCTGATGTTGATCCAAGGACAACCGGAAGGAAAGAAGATGAAAGCAACACACCTTATCTTCGCCTCTTCGGTACATGAGATAGTGTTCGGCTCTGGTAAGCAATTATCCTGGACGATAATGCGAGCGCCGTCCTTTAACGCTGGGATCAAGTTCCCAAGGATTTTAAGACAGTATTTGTCGGACCAGTTGTGGAATACCCAGCGGAATAGGTAGGCGTCTGCTCCTTTCACGGGTTGTTCGGTCATAAAGTCATGTGCCATGAAGGTTATACGAGCGGAAAGCTCCGTGGGCAGCCGATGAGAGGCACCAGTAACCACTGCGGCAAGATCCTGCACAATGAACTGAAGAGTAGGAAATTTAGAGGCGAGATGAATACAGATATCCCCGAGAGAGCCTCCGATCTAATAGAGAAGGTTAGTAAATCACTAAGCTTAGAAGCTGGCTGTCGAATGTAAGGACTTGCATCCACAACTGTTCCATTCTTCAAGGATGCCCAAGGATAGTTGTCAGCCAAGTGTCTAGGCTCATAGCCCGCACCTTTACCATAAGTACTCATGGCACTTCCGAAACGTTTGGCACGTTCTGGATATTGCGAGAGTACCTCGAACATTGATTTCTCCGTGCAATTTGCCGTGGCAAATCCCTACATTGAAAGTACGATCAGCAAGTGGGGACAGTAGTCAGGATTCAAGAGCCGGTACCGTTTGATTCGGCTCCTGTGACCCAGGGAATTTCACCATGGCGTTGACAGTTTGTGATGCGGCTTGCCATAGCTCACCAGTGCTCGCGCCAACCCAGTCGGACATCTGCTGATCCTCTGCCAGAAGTCTGGATGCTGCTGTATGCGCGACACAGTTCTTACGAGGTTCGCTGAAGATGTGCTTTGTCATTGCATGGCGGAGTAATCGGCGAAGATCAGGCTCATTCACCCCACAAGCCTTGGATATCTGGGTGAACGAAGCTTCCTCGTCAACCGGAAAACTGGAAGCGATCTTGAAATGGCTAATGGCTTGCATACTAAGAAGCTCGTTGTGCTGGATGTGCACAGTATCAGTCTTGTCGTCAACGCACTAGGCATACTGTGTTTGATAGATGTACCGCAAAGCTCTGAAGAAATTCTCTTGGCCCAAGCATCAGATTGCGAAGCTTCGAGGTTGCTTCAATGACAGCTAGACGCGCAGTCTCAATGTCAGCGGCATCTGGTGGAATCAATGATCCCCTCGGCGCATCCACGCCGAACGACGGATGAGGTAAATTGTTCAAAGATAGGTATTCTTCTACTATAGCAGTATTCTTCGAAATAATGAACGCCAAGTCCTTGATCGTTTCGGTGGCCATACTCGCTTCTTGCGAGCACGAGGTGCTGAGTCGGTATCGATCAAGGTGATACGCGTTTACACAACAAAGAAAGAGCAGTGTACAGAGTAGAGATGACCAATCAGCATGGTACGGAGGGAACACAAGTCTGGACGTTGGTACTCATCGCTTGAACACTACCTAAGGTAGGTAGCAAATGTAAAGGTTGGAAATTGCGAGAATTGCGGCTGTGGCGCCGATTCCATAGTGCCGCCGTTCGAACAGCTACGATAAACGATCTCCAACTATGATTAACGATCTTCCCCAGCCGATTCTTTTGGGATCATAATTCTTTCAACGTAAAGTATCCAATAGCGATGTAAAGCATTGTGTTATTTGAGTATGTCGGAGAGAGAGTAGGTTAGCATGGCAAGGTCATTGTCTCTGCTCCACTCCATTTCTGCTCTTTCTCTCTCTTGCAGTCACAGACAGTTAGTTACCTTGCCAAATGCCACGTCGGCCTCCAACTTCGCATGAAAGTGGTATAGAAGCTAAAGCTTGATATAGTTGAAGAAATGCAACGATTAGTTGCATAGTGTAAGCTAACTGGGGACTTTCATTCTTGGGAAAGATTCTGAATGATAGTCGCGCTAGTTTTCTTTCCTATAACGGGGTATCATGTGACCAACCACTGCTTCCAATTCTAATTCTCGATCCAAAATTCTTGATCTCTACCTAGCTACAGCAAGATCGCAGACACTCGCTGGAACCGTTATTATGGTATAGCGCGATGTCGGAGTAATATGACGCGGTCGAATCCTTATCCCCCATTACTTGCTTCTTGAGCCTTTCACTTCATGCGGACCCTTGGGAAATTCACGGTGATCTAGGCTTAGACGGCCTTGGGGTTCTGACAGAGACTCCACGTCGATTTCAGTCCGGACCCTAATATCATTCTTACCGAGACCATTTCCCACATCCCCATACCACCCGCCCTCATTGGCCGTTTCGATCTTGGTTCTCCCATTCGGAACCATAGCGATCCTGTCGCTACTTGATTGTACCGTGCCGTCAGGTATCGAATAAGGAGAATGCTTCTTGCGACGAGCGCCTTCTTTGGAGGGGCCAAGCTGATAACTGTTGGCGGGGCCCGAAATCTTTGAGAACGTGGTGCTCGAGCCCACTCGACGATAAATGCGCGCGACGGTAGGGTAGATCACTGGAATGTTACTGACGCAGGCGGCGATGAAAGATTCTCGGCATGACCATGAGCCGGCTTGCTGTGCACCTTTGGGGCCAGACTGTTGTGATGTGAGCATTACTGAACATGATTCGACATGAACAAAAGAAACTTACTGTGATGATGAGTATGCAACGGAGAAAGCCAGCTGTTGTGGCGGCGATACCACCGCAAAACATCGCGCAAAGGCCGATTTTCTTCCTTGTGGGAAGACGTGCTTTCCAAATCATCTAGCAACGAAATCAATACGTTTGTCTCTTGCTTCATCGTAGATAGCGCGATATCTCACTGGCAATGGAATGTACATCAAGTAGAAATCAGTAGAAACGTTCAACACAATGAGTGTATATAGCGAAGGGAATGAATGTGCGGGATAGCACACCCCTAAAACTCTGTGTTAGCATACCTAGTCGCCGCGAGAGAACGATTCGGTACGACAACGTGCCTCCTGGATCAGGATAGATCTGCCAATGCTTTTGAACCGGAGAACAACCGAAGAGTATCACACAAATGACGGCCAGGAAAGTTATAGGAAGTACGTAGACCCCTATTCTGATTCGGATCGCCATGTTACTAACATTGTCCCTATAAATTTCTTGGTAAGCGATTGCGTACTGTGAAGTATCGTGTAGCGGCAAGCTAGGAGGAGATAAGAAGCATTGAGACCTTACGTCAAGCGGGTGTAGAAAACAAGCATGCATGTTTTCAACGTCCAAAGGAGGGTTGTGTAAACCACCCAGCCCATCAATTGAGTCTTCGAGCCCCAGACTCTGAAGTGGTACTCTTGCGAATCTGGGTTAAGATTCGCTCTCTCTTCTTCCGTCATGCTGCCATTCGTAAGTCCCTGATACGCAAGGACGTAGTACGCAGCAACCGTCTCAGCGGAGTACAAACACTGCGTGTCCATCTCATCAGTTCATGTCTTCTCAAAGAAATAATGACAGAGATCGCTAACCCCGGCCAAGACCATCAAATAATCGTCCAACTGGAGCCTACGCAGTCCCAAGGATGATATACGGAAGACAATGCGTAGAGAGATGACGACCAGAGCAATGCCAAGCAGGCTGAAAAACTCAGCAACGAAGTTTTCAGACATGGTGTTTGCTTGGTCTGAATGGCAGCAGCAGCGGCGAGTCGGGTCCTCCCATACAATTTGAGACGTTGAAAAGCCCAACGTTTATGTATCCTACAATACGCAATATGTAGTGTAGACAAAATGAATTACCCCTAGAGAGCAGAATAGCCGGCATATTGTGTCGAAGCACTGACGACAACGTCAGGTAACATTGCATAAGAGACTGATGATTTTTGATTGACAGCTGCGGGTCGGTTTAGTTGCCGCCAGGTACAGGAAGACGCCAGGGACCCACGAAAATCTTCCGCCATGTTGCACATGGATCATCTACCAATAGCAAATTAAGGCTTTGATATGAAAGGCCCCCAGGCTAGAACATCCGTCCTAGTACCAGAAGCAGGCTCTGCAGTGCGTTTCCCCATACATATCCCTGAAACTAGAATGACCTTTTTGATTGGTCGAGTTCTGGGTACGAGGATCAAGGCGGCAGAGGCTTCCCGTACCAGATTTTTAATCTACTCGTATATAGCTGAAGCAGAGGCAGGGTTACCCCATACCGGAGGACTCGAAGAACATCAACGAGGCATCCCGTACTCACGCTTTATGATCAGGTAACCTACGTAAATGGGTTAAAGGAGCATCAGGCTGTCACACGGTATGCGGAGGAAGTGCCAGCTGGGATCGGCTTATCAGGACCGGACACTGCATCAACCGACGTGGATAGGAGCTTCTTTTCGGCCATTTTGCCAAACAAACATTTGGAGTATCAGGTAGATCGAGATAACAGCAGAAACCGCACATGGCGGGGATTCGTTCTGAGTGCTCAGGATCCTTTTTTGCACAGTGCCGGAAATCTTATTGCTGGCGTCTTCTCGACCTACGCTATGGCCTCTATCAACTCTGGAAGTCCGGCAGAATAGAACCTACCGTCGTTCTATTGGTAATAGCGCCAAGAGTTGCTCCATGGCGCCGGTGTTCTGGCCTAATGAGTCAAGAGCCTACGAGCGGATCTCGAACAACGTCCTCATCCAAGGTTGGTCGACAACATTTTGTATCCGAGATGCAGCCGGTGACTTGAAGTGACTGGTTTACGTTGTGCATGAAAGCAGATTGACGTATTACGTTTAACATGCCTGGGCCGTTGACGAGAACAAAATAGACTGCAGTACTCCGTACTAGTCGGCATGTTGTGTGATAGTCCTACGTAGTGTGTGACCATGTGTGAGGTTCAATTAAAGCAAGAAAAGCAAGATTCCCCGAATGCGAAGAACCAGGTCAGCCCTGCATGATATGGCAGGATTGCAATGGGGAATGGAGACTGGAAGACCTTCGATGTGCCCTTCGCCGTATAGGGAGTATTTAATATAGAAAAGTGCGCTTTCATGGTAATTTAGATTAATGATCTTCGGCAGTCCATGTTACGGTAGATATCATAAACAATGCGGTCACAGTTGCGGGGTCACAAGCGTGATTGAGAATTGAGATGAATGAGCCTTTCGTTGCCGCCGGCTGTTCAACCTCGGTTGTTGAAAAGTTGCTACTTACGGAATACTGTATTCTATTCCGTACCTTACCTTGCTTACTAGAACAACCCCGGTTCCAGCCATAAAGTACTTTATGTAAGGTACCGTACCTACTCAATGTCCCGAAGGAGCGATGGCCAATCGGCAGTGTTCTCAAGACTCAAGAGATTACCCTGCCTCTCGCGTAGAACAATACTTCGTACGCTGACAAGGGATGATATATTTGACTATGAGTTGATTGATACCTAGTTATTCAAGTGGTACCGAGTACAGTACCTACATGAAGGTAACTTGACTGGCACACCACCCCGCATCACTCGCTGCTGTGCCTCCCTTCTCCCTGCAGCGGCAGGCTCCCGTGATACTGTAGGGACTGTGCCAGTACTTTAGTTACCAGGTTAAGTCGGGCGCCATCAAAGAACAGAGGCCTCCAACTCGACGCCTCTTCGCGCTTCAACTCATCGGCTGGGAGCTAAGGTAGTCGGTTAATCAATGAAGGGCTGGTAAGATGGACTCATGCCATGGCTCTGTATCTGGCCAGCCTGCCGTCATCGAAAAGACACTCTCTCAGTCTCCCTCTGCGCGCTCCCCATCCAGCTCCTTTTGTCTCTCACATTACCAAATCTAGACACCTGGGATGTCGGACGAAGCCATGCATTCTTCGGCCGAAGCTGCCCCTCAACATGCCGACAAACTAGATTTTACCGTAAGTTCTTCCGTCATTGCACCAACCCGTTGCCGTCTTTCTCCGGTGTAGCTGTACTGACCAAAGCCAGACCTTCCACAACATCATCAACGGAAAGCTGACGACTACGGCGGAAACCCGCTATAGCGTCGATCCTGCCACAGGCGAGCCCAACCCAAAGGTTCCACTCTCCACTCAAGACGATCTGGATAATGCTGTAGGCGCCGCAAAGCATGCTTACAAAGCTTGGTCAAGGACCACGTTCGAGGAGCGGCGGAAGAAACTCCACGCTTACGCCGATACCTTGGAAACACATCGGGATGATTTTGTCAGCCTTCTGATCGCAGAGCAAGGCAAAGCTTACGGTCTTGCCCAAGATGAGTTCAACAGAACAATGAGGATGATCCGTGATACACCCAATCTCCAACTGCCAGAAGAAGTTGTTGAGGACAGTGAAGAGCGTACTGTTACCGTTAGATATGTTCCAATCGGGGTTACATGCGCCTTGGTCCCTTGGAACTACCCTCTATTGCTGGCATGGGGGAAGATAGCGCCCGCGCTTTATACCGGAAACACCATTATCGTTAAGCCGTCTCCCGATACTCCTTATTGCGGCCTCAAGCTGGTAGAGTTGGCCATTCAGTTCTTTCCTCCAGGTGTAGTCCAAGCGCTCAGCGGGGGGCACGACTTGGGACCACTCTGTACCGCTCATCCTGACATTGACAAGATAAGCTTCACTGGCTCCATCGCAGTTGGGAAAAAGGTAATGGAAAGCTGTAGCAAAACCTTGAAGCGGGTGACGCTCGAGCTGGGTGGAAATGATGCTGCCATTATCTGTGAGGATGCTGACTTTGATAAAGTCGTCCCCCCAGTAAGTCTCCAGATCCCCTACTCCCTTGAGTATCTTTTAGACCCGACTATCTACTCGCTTTTCAATTTCGTCCCGCTTTGAACCAAACCAATAAGTTGTAGATCGCACAACTCTGCTTCATCAACTCGGGCCAGATATGCATGGCCATCAAGCGTGTCTACGTCCACGAATCCATCTACACCCACTTCCGCGACGCCCTTGTCGCCTATGCCAAAAATCTCAAAGTAGGCCCTGGCGTAGAGCATGACACATACATCGGACCGCTTCAAAACGCTGCCCAATACGACAAAGTCCAATCGTTCTTCGATGAAATTACCAAAGAAGGGCAGCACCCAGTCCTAGGCGGCACCAATTCCAAAGGAGGTAAGGGCTACTTCATAAACCCAACTATCATCGACAATCCGCCCAACAACTCTCGCATCGTGCAAGAGGAACCCTTCGGGCCCATCATCCCTTTGCTCAAATGGACAGACGAAGAAGAAGTCATCGCTCGCGCCAACGACACCAATTTCGGCCTCGGCGCGTCGGTTTGGAGTCCGGACTTGCAGCGCGCGGAACGCATGGCCAGACAACTGGAGGCGGGAAGCGTTTGGGTCAATATGCATTTCGAGGTGCAGGCGCATGTGCCGTATGGTGGGCATAAGTGGAGTGGATTAGGCACGGAGTGGGGAGTTGCGGGATTGAAACAGTGGTGCAATCCGCAGAGCGTATGGGTGCCGAAGAAGACTTGATAGATGGTGATGGAAAACCCGCATGAATATATTAGATATTTGACTCTATAGAGGATACCTTACCTCGGATCAAAGTACTATCATCTGCAGTCGATAAAGCATTGTAGGGCGTAGATCCTTAGATTAGAACCATAAAAATTTTCTGGTCGATTGAACGCCACTAATCCAAATCAGGCTTGACAGATGATTACCCTAGCGAGGTTTCGCGTCGCGTCTCCCACCTCTCAAGGCGCGCTTCTCTCGACACCACCACCAACTACCAAGGCATATAGGAAATTTCTCAATGACTTCAATCGTGGCACGACTCAACCAGACCTACTAAAATCCCATCAATATGGCTTCCCATAATGGTTCACATTCCCCGTCGCCCTTCTCTTCGCCATCAGATACAGAGTATGGCACCTTACCGCAGCAGCTTACGCCAAGAAGCAAGGTCAAGGCGATGCTCGCAGCAATTGACGATGAATCTGACCCTAGAGATACTTCGAAATCTGTAGATCCAGGAAGCAAAGAATTGATACTGGCTATAGCTGCGAACGAGGGGACTGATTCCGAAGGTGATGCCGAAGGTGAAGAAAGTGATGTCGCGCCGGTGAAACCCAAAGGAAGATTGGCTGCACGCCTGCAGAGGGATGATACGCTCAAAGATAGCTCGGGTGTAGATGAAGAGCACGCGAATGCCTACGAGCGGATAAAATTCCAATTATCGCGTGGACCTGCAAGGAATTCCGGCAGTCTACCGACTGGTTCAATCGAAAACATGTCTGAAGATAACGACGAACCACAAAGAGATGCGCCTCAACGCATCAAACGAGCCGCAACCGATTATGATCGCTCCCGACCACCCTCTGAGCGTCGAATTACTAGCCAGAGGTCATCGCCAGGATTATTCCTTTCACCAAAATCAGCGTCACCACTCAAGCATTCAAACAACCTAGGCGGCAGCGATGAATCAGATAGCGACCTACCATCTGATTCTCAAGTCAGCAGCAAGGTTCTCAAACTAGTAGCCCGAAAAAGGGCTGAGCGAGAAGCAAGAGAAGCAGAAGAGGCTCGTCGAAGGCCAGATCAACACCAAAAACCTCAAGGCAAGAAGTTGTTATCGGGGTCCCACATCTCATCTTCCGACGTCTCTGCAGACGATGTTGAGAATAGAGAAGGAGAGACGAAATTGGCTCAACAAGCCCGACCAACCCGTAAGGCGAGCAAGAAGGCTCTGGAAGAGATGAATAGGGAGACCCAGAGAATGAGTAGAAATATGCAGCTCGCGCACCAGGCAAAGACCAAAAAGAAGATCACGAAAGAGAGTTTTTTCGCCCGCTTCAATTATAGAACAAGTGATCCTACAACTGCAGGCATTGTTCAGGGTTTGAGTTCTTCTACTGCTGCAAGTTCGACTCCAGTCTCTGAATTTGAAGGCGTTCAAGAAACCGAATCCCCTCCAACCAGTCCTCCGTCAACCGGTGGTACTGAGTCTCAGGAAAAGCCGATAGGATTACCGGAACTAAACCAAACTAGCGTCCTGAGTGCATTGAACTTTGGAACTGGAGTATCGACGACTGGTACCTCGATTGCGCACATGGAAAACCTGGAATTTGAATTTCCAACCATTTTCGAGATTGTCAATCCTCCTGAGGGATTGCTTGACAAAGGGAAGGGTAAGGCGGGGTCCAGCAGTCGGGAGCAAAGCTGCGGGCCAACCCTACAGCAGAAGCTAGAGAAGCCACCCAAAACCGTCTTTACGCAGCCTCAAGTTCGAGTCCGCCCACAAAAGCCTCCAGAAATTACGAATACCGGCGGTGATTCGGATAGCGACCTTGAAATTGTCCCTATCAAAACGACCAGAACTTCCAAACATAGTATCTTTGATCGTCTACCAGCAGGGAAACTCAATGAAGGGCGCTCACTGCAGACTTTACGCGCGCTTGCGCATTTGACATCCCCAAGCAAGCAGGATTCCAGAACAAAGGCGTCCATGAGCCTTTCCGAAATGCAAGCATCGTTGCAGAGAAGGGCAAGACATCAAGCTGCAACAGAGCGATCAGAGAAAATCCAAGATCTGAAGGACAGAGGTGTGATAGTGCAGACAGCCGAGGAGCGTGAAAGAGATCAAATTGACATTGAGAATCTAGTCGAAACGGCTCGGATGCAGGCAGAGGAGATTATGCAGAAGGAAAAAAAGGCAGCTCGAAAAGAGAAGAAAGCGAACGGGGAAGACGATGCGTTACCCGACACAAGCGACGAGGATGAAGACTACGAAGACAATGAGGCAGAGGAGTCGAATGTTGAACTCTCTGGGTCCGAGGAAGAAGAGCCTGTGGAAGAGCAAGACGACTCGGGAACTGAAGCAGAGGCGGCAAAGGAAGCAGAGGGAGTTAACGTGGCAAAAGATCAGTCTGGACAAGAAGGGTTTGTTAATGCAAAACCTTCCGATGGTAGCGATGCGGAAGAAGCAGCCAGTCCCATGGATGATGAAGACAGCGACGACGAGACCAATGATCTGCCCACTCAGCGGAAACGTAGGACCAACCAGATCATTGACGAAGATGACGACGATGAAGATCTTCAAGTCTACGCCAGTCAAGGGACGTCGGAGACAGTCGGGCTTGCCCAGAACCCACTGATACCTGGATCAAGCATGTCTGGTGGGCCAGCGATTGGTATCATGGGTATGACCCAAGCTTTTGCTGCCACAATGGCAGAGTCGCAGACCAAGGTACCTGGTGAGAACCCAGATGAGGATCAGGAGCAAGATTCGTTGGCGTTCCTCGGACCTATGCCAGAACCGAATTTCCCGCTTTATGATCTGAATGATTCACAGCCGATGGTAATGGATAGCCAACATGTTGATCACCAGCAACATACCACGGTAGCTACGGCAGACATCGAGTTACATTTTTCCCAATCCCAGGCACGAGAAATGGCAATGGAAGATAGTCAGAATTTACCTCCTACAGCTACCCAATACTCTGATATTCCAGATCCGACACAGGACATTGGCTTTGCGTTGTCTTCGCCAGGACCGGAGCAGCGTTTTTCTTCTGTCCCCCCCTCAACTGTAGATACATTAGTACTATCGAGAGCTACTGGCCAGGAGACACCGAAAGTGATACGTAAAGGCCGTCTGCGGCGCCGGATGGTAGCTACCGCAGACCACTCTGATGGCGAGAAAGCAAACCAAGTAGATGGGAAGGAGGATACTGGATTTCAGGTCTCAGCTAATGCATTTGACGTTTTGAAAAGGTCTAAACGGACGGAAGCACCTATAGTTGATCCTTTCGACAAGAAAAATAGCGAAGCCAAAGGAATGGTCGAAGAGCAGGCTCAGGAGTCCGAAGATGAGTACGCCGGGGTTGGAGGAGCCAGCGATGATGAGAGTGGGGGTGAAGAGGATGATGAAGTTCGTAAGATGATAGAGGAGGGCGAGGTCAACGTCGATCAAGGAGAACTGGCCGCTTTCTACGCGTAAGTCGAATTGGCTTTCAGTACTCTCTATGCTCAGATGATTGACTCACTCCTGTCCAGTGATAAAGAGCGTGCCACCGACGAGAAGGCAGTCGAAAAGCTCTTCAAGGACATCAACAACGGCCTCCTCCGCCGAAAACGCGGCGCCGAGTTCGATCTCTCCGACTCCGAAGACGATGCCGAAGCCCGCCAACGAGCGAAGCGGCGAGAATTTGCTAAAATGAGAAAAGCACTCCTGGAAAACGAAAACGTGGGCAAAATTGCAGAAGATCCTAAGAAACTCGCGTTCCTCCGCGCCATCGAAGACCGCGATGACGACGAGAATCTCACTTTCCTCGAGATGCCAGAAGATTCTTCCCAGCAGCAACTGCCAGATACCCAAGAAATGCTCAACTCCCAAATCGACCCTCTGCTCCCAGACTCCCAACCTGGAAAACGCAAACGCCCCCTCCAGGAAACCACCGCGAACCGTCCACCCCCAGCTGCACGCCGCACCAGGACCGCACAAAAACCCTCCACCCTAGCCGAAATTCGCGAATCCGTCTCCTTCCTCATCGAAGACCCCGAAGCCCTATCCCTACACCCATTAGACTCCTCCGACATCGACGAAGACGCCTCCAACCCCCCCACCACCACCGACCCCTTCGCCCCCCACCCCCGCCGCAGCACCGCCCCAATCATCGACCGCATCTCCCTCAAGCGCGCCTCCTCCTCTTCCACCTCCTCCACCACCACAACCACCCGCCTCGCCTTCCAAAACCCCACCTCCATCCCCACCTTCGCCGTCCCCAGCCTCCTCCGCCGCGCCACAAGCACCCACACCAGCGAGGACAAACACGGCATCTCGACCGCGACGGCGACGACGGAGCGCGCGGCCGATGGAGGCGAGAAAGGCGCGGTTGTGAGGAGGGGCGGGGGGAAGAAGAGCAGTGTTGTGGGTTTTGCGAGGGAGGTGGAGAGGAGAAGGGTGGTGGAGGGGGTGGAGAGGAGGAGGGAGGAGGGAAGGAGGAGGGTGGGGAGGTCGGCGAGGGGGTTGGGAGGGTTGGTGGGGGTGGGGGGGTTCGAGTAGGGGTGTCGGATGGATGGATGGATGGATGTGGCCGTGGTTTGTAGGTGCAGTTTTTGTTTTTGTTTGGGATTCGATGGTGTCAAGCGAGTGCTGCTGATCAAGGGGATTTAGGAACGGTAGTCGGGATGGGTTCGGTAGTATATGATTCCTTATCCTGCAAGAGATGTTCACAATGCGTGCGTGCGTGTGTTTGTCGCGATTGGCAATTTGTGATTCTGGTTTTGTTGCATTATTGTTTGCTCATGTATCCTGTCGTTAATCCCCAAAGAAAATCATTCCGACTTTTCCAGCTGAGATGTCTTTGAATCTTCGGTGTCTTGTAACATTGTCATTGCGTTCCGAAAAGCCGGCCGGTTTGCGTTGGTCGGAAGCTTTACTCGAAGCCAACCGCCATCCACGCCTCCACCTCCACAATCCCAGCCTTCCCACCCCACCATGCCTCACCCTCCTAAATTATCCCTCCCCCAAAACCCTCCACTCAACCCCGACCCCCCACCGCTCCCCCCCAATCTCAACCTCCCACACCAGTCTCCGAACCCCAAGCACGCACCCCCTCCCCACCCTCTCCGCCGCACCCGCACCCCCAGCAAACACCCACCCCCTCCCCGCCCCCCTCTCCCGCACCAACAGCATCCTCTCACTCTGCCTGCACTCCTCCACCACAACGCTAAAATCCCAAGTGGCTCCACTGCGGCCTCGCGCATGGTTGTGTGAGGCTTGCGACGCTTCGAGCACCCATTCTAGCACCGTGGCTGCGAGACCACCCGGGAGGTGTTTCGCGCCGCGGCGGTGGGGTGAGAAGGCTGAGGGGAGGGGATCGGGAGGGGGAGGATGGGAGGGGAGGAGGAAGTGTGGGCGGGTGGGGAGGGAGGGGCTGGGGGGAAGGGTGCTGATAAAGCGGGGGTATGCGGGGGGCGGAGATTCGTGTGGGCGCCGGGGTGGGGTTGTTGGGGGAGGTGGATTGGAAGGGGATGAAGAGGTTGGTGTGGGGGAGGACGAGATGGAGATGGGTTCACGGGGTGCGGGGGGGATTAGGCGGCGGCGTTTGAGGGTTGGGAGGGAGGGGGATGCGCTGAGGGCGTCGATGGTGGTGTCTTGGGTGGTGTCCGGGGCGTTGTGGATGAAACGGTCAGACGCAACGCTTGTTTCCTGGACTTCTCTATCCGAGCTGGCCTCTTCGATGTCTTCGCCCTTTTGCTTTGAGAACGTGGATTGCTGGAGAAGTCGACGCGGGATGAAAGGCGAGGGCGAGAATTGTGAGGCGTCACCTGCAGAAACATGTTTCTTCAGAGATGGAAAGGAGAATCTAGGCGTTGGTGCGAACTGGTACTGAGATGCGCGTGGGTGAGAAGTTTGGTGCTGTTGGGCATGAACAGAGTGGGGCTGTTTGGGGTCCTTTGCGGTCGAAACGAATCGGTGGGGCGAGGGTGTCTGCGCTCATTATGAGCGAGAGAGGCTCAGCCATAGAGGATAGAGGACGTACAACTGGAGGTGGCGACATTGCTGAATCTTGAGGCTGTTTATGTGGTTGAGGTATGGGGATCTGGTCCATGGATTCTAGCGCTTGGCGCCCGCTTGGTAACCGCCATCAACCAACCTTCTATCCCTAAACCGTAATCCCAAGCTTAGCTTAGCACAAGGCGGTTGCGGATTTTGAGCCGGTAGGGACGCTTATTGGGGGCTTCCATGCTGCATCACTCAATTTACGGCGAATTTTACTGTTGATGTTGTCGTCGTTGCCAATCTCCGCTGGTAGGCAGCCCTGGCCAGTGGCAGGGCCAAGGACATATGCCACATGCTCGGCACGCCCATAGTTCACGTCATGGCTATATACCAGTCGTTGATACTTAGACAGCCGGAAGTGGTGTGGTGGCCACGCTAAGTAGAGACATGATTGACGTGCATAAGCTTCCTCTGACAGCTCATACGTCGCGCCCTTGCCTTGCATGCATATCCTGGTGTACAGTTAAGTGGTACCGTAGTACCGGTGGTTTATCCACGGTAGCTAGGTCTAGCTATACTATTCTATCTCGTCTTGAAATAGCGATTGGTTATCCCCTTGAAGATATCTGCGACCTCTGTAGAGCCGTTAATCTTACTGCTTGGCACGATAGCTCGAAAATGGCCTTTATCACGGAACTTGTGCCATGGGTTTTGGGAATTGCCATAAGTGCTTTCATCTGCAGCAGAGCTTCCGTCTACGTGAAGGTAAGGCAAGCAGTGCACAGAAACGGCTGCCTGCCACCTCCAAAGTATGCCCACAAAGATCCTATCTTGGGTCTTGACATGTTCCTCAATCAAATCAACGCCATGAAGCGGGGTGATACTGGTGAGATAGAGCGAGAGCGATTCCGCAGGTACGGTAAAATTTTCGAAGCGAATTCATGGGGAACCAGATGCATTCATACCATTGAAACCACAAACATACAGGTCATTCTTGCGCGGTGGTTTGATAGGTTGGCGTCGAGCCTATGAGACTGCATACCGGTGAACCATTTATCGGAAACCGTGTCTTTTCTACAGATCGTGCTTACTGGCAGTATTCACGGGAGCTGATCAAGCCTCTGTTTGCAAGAGCTCAAGTGGCGGATCTTGCTACACTTGACCTTCACCTCGATCGGATGATGAACCGCATTCCGCGCGATGGTTCTACGATCGGTCTCCAGGCTGTGATCAAACTCATGGGTCGTTTCTGTTCTTTCACCCCACCTCAACCTGCAGACGGACTAATGAAGTTATCCTGATACAGTCCCTTGATCATTCTACTGAGTCCCTCTTTGGCGAGTCTACTGAGATACTCTTGGCCGAGTCCCCCAACACTCACAGCAACGAGCTTCTAGCAAACTTCAACGCTGCTCTACGTGGGCTTGGCAAGCGTATCCTTCTCGGCAGACTGAGAGTTCTTTTTCTTTGGAATTGGTCTTACGACGACTCGCTCATAAATTTCACGCTGTTATTGACCAATATATAGATAAAGCCATAGTAAGAAAGGCGAAGCCTGATCTTGGGGAATCCTCTGCTGATACACCCCATCGCTACATCATGCTTGATGGTCAATGTGCTACAGGACAGGAAGGAGATATGTAATCAGATGATTAATTTATTTTTGCCCGCTCGTGATGCAACTGGGATTGGACTGAGTGGAGTAATCTTTCTTGTGGCACGCCACCCTCAGATATGACAGAAACTTCGCGCTGAAGTCCTTTCAATCTCAGGCCCGATCACTTATGAGGTGCTCAAATCACTGCAGTACACTCAATGAAAGTCAGTAACGCTCAATCACCTATCGAACCTAAATCTCTGCTGATTCATAACTTAGGCTTTCGTCTTTTGATGCCTGCTGACCGTAACATGCGACTCTATTTGAAGGACTGCGTAATCTCCACTGGCTGTGGGCCCCAGGGAAAGGCACCAGTCTTTGTACCTCGCGGAACCCAGGTGAGTGTGAATTTTGGCGCCATGCAGAGACAAGGATATATGGGGTGAAGATGCCGACCACTTCCGGCCTGAACGGTGGGAGGGTATGAAGCTTGGTTGGCACTACATTCCCGGCCAATAGCTCGCGCTTACTGAGAGCACCTACGTGCTTGCTAGGCTCTCGCAAACATTTGAAAGTATTGAAAACAGAGATCCAGAAATGGCGTTCATTGAGCAGAGCAGACTTACAATGGAAAGCCGGAACGGCGTATAAGTTGCATTTCATGTCGGCGAGGGTCGATAAGAACGGCTTTCATAGCGGGGTGAAAGCATTGATATCATGACATGGCTAACAAGCAGGGAGACGCCCAAGAGCAATATTCGACTACGGATGATCCGACTGTAGATGGAGCTCGCTGGCAGATAACGCTTGTTGCGACGGGGGTCGTGGGCCGGTAGCACAAACTAGAGAGAGGAGAGAGCTTTATGGATAGCTTCAAATCTACCAAATCGAGATGTACGATAGGTCCGTCCAGGAGGCACTACTGGAGCATACCGTGGACCCAGTAGTCAATAGCCTACACATATTATCCATTTCAAAGTCGAACTGTCGTCTATTTTAATCCCACACACTCAACAGAAAACCACACGTATTTAGTGATCAACCACGATCAAGGTAAAACCCATCCTATACCCGCCATTCCCAAAAGAGGTCTCAGACCCTTTCCCCCATTAAAAGGCCTCACGCTGCTTGAGAAAGTTTAGACGTACCTTACCCACGTCACAACCCGCAACCCCACCTTACTTCCCACCAACTGATATCGCCAACTGCTAGCACCGGGCTATGCGCGTATCAGCTTCGGTTATGTAGGTCGTATCCAACAAATGCGGCAAGAGAAGTTGGCGAAGTGGTGTGGGTGGGGATGAGTATCTAGGTTTTTATTTTTTTTCAGTGAAGCCGATATTATTTATTTTCCAAGATCGAGGGGTATGAGGTATGAAAGTTGCGTTTGGAATGAGACTGTTGCGTATAATCTGGAGATTCGATGGGTCGAGGGCGGCGATTTGTTCGAGCGGGGGGACCGATGGTTGTGGGAAGGGGGGAATAAGGGTGGTGTGGATGGGGTGAGATTCAAAATACGGGGCCGTGGGGGACGGGCGATTGGTGGACTGGCATCAGAGGAATTTTTACGCTAATTCCACTGTTTCCATGGAATGTGTGTTGTGGGTTTGTGAGATAGATGATTCAAGTACTCTAGACTCGAACGTTCGATACGTTCTGAAACAGAGTTGATAATGAATGAGAGATGAGGAAAGCTATTCGTATATTCATCATCTGGAGCTACCGTTTACAAGTCCGTCCATAGTCCCATTCGCAACTCCCTTGGCAGCAGTCTTCTCAGCCACATCCACATAGTGCCCAACAAGACTAACGACCTGCGCCTCAAAATCCCGATACTTGAAACCAAACACCTTCTCAGCCCGGGATCCATCAACCCTCAGTATCTGCGCCGGCGTACTCCCCCCCAGCGGCAAAATCCCCTTTGCCACCGCTTCCGGGAAATGCTTTCTGGCAATATAAAGGGCATCATCCCACACGGCTCCTCCATCCAGACCCCCGGAATTAGCGACGAAGTCCTGGTTGCCTTGAACAGCTGGGTTCAGCGCCAGGACGTGCACCATGGCCGCATCGTCGAGGTGGACAAAAGTGGCTGGGAGTGGGGAGGGGGAGGTATCGCCGAGGAGGTTGGAGAGGAGAAGGCCGTTGCTTGAGGATCTGGTGGAGATGATGTCGGGGGTGGTTTGTAGTTCGTGTTTGCCGATGAGGAAGGCCGGCATGATGTTGATGACTGTGAAGGATGGGGTTTTGGAGGAGAGGAAGTCTTTGGTGGCGTGGAAAGCTAGGATTTTGGAAGCGCGGTAGGCGGCGAATGAGTGGGGGTACGGACCGGTTGCCTCGGATTTGGCTACGATGTCGGTTTCTGATGGTGGTGTCAGTCATTTATCCGAGTCGGTTTGACGTTTCAGAAGATTCTACCGTTGACGACTTTGCTTTCATCTCTGGGGATTATGACACCGATGGAAGAGGTGATGACGACGCGCTTGATACTGGGTACTTTCATGGCCGATTCAAGGATACCGATCGTGCCGCCTATTGCAGGCTGGATAGTATTTGCCTCAAAATCCCCGGTCTAGAAAGATGTATATATTAGCAAGCGGGCAGCAAACTAGCACGGAACAGAGGAGGGGAGGAAACTTGCCTGTCCGGGTAGTGGAGATGCAATGTGCAAAACATAGACGACGTTTTGCAAGGCTTTGTCGTACGCACCCCCTTTGACAATGTCCTCAACTATCGCGAATTCGAGATTTTTCAAAAATATTTGGACAGAAGGAGCTGCCTTGATGCTTTCCACACTTTTCTGATTGCGGACCGTCGTACGCACCCGGTAGCCGGCCTTTAGAGCGCACAGTATGGTCGCATATCCAAGGCTGCCTGTCCCTCCTGTAACCTGAAGAAATGTTAATAGAAGAGCGTTCGCGCTACAAGATGGGGGAATCTCTGACCAGAACGAGTTCTCCAGCCATTTGAAGCGGGCTTGTGATTAAGGGGCAAAGCTGAGAAAAAGAGATATGCTTGCGACAGTATGTGTGCAACGAAGATGAGAGACTGTGAACGAAGGATGCATAACAAAATATTTAAGAGCGGACATGAGTATTTACTATACTTTTATAAGGCGTAAAGCAAGTTCGACGGTATGGCTTACTATACAAGCCAGAGGATATGCCGAGGGGAGGGACTTGAGAATAGTAATCAGTTTCCTTGCAAAGCAAATCGTAGACGGTGACTAGTCCAGTCATCTTGCCTAAGATCCTTAGTCAACTAGGAAATTATATAGTAGAATGCAATGCATCACGATTTGATTAGCTGCGATACGCGTCATGGCAGATTGATGTATGATAGTGTCCCATACCCAAAGGCCAAATTATGTAAGGTATCTAATACTATCACGTGACTGTCCGACCCCCCTCCCCCCAAAAAACGGGTCGGACCGCCTGTAATGGCCTCCTTCCACAACATTCTGATCCAAAGTAGTAAATGTCCGTGGTGTGAGCTCTGAAGACACTGGATCAGTGCTGTACGGACGATGGTGCAGACGGAGGCCACGAGTTCTAACGAGGTCCAGAGAGTATACAATCGAGAGAAGGCCTAAAGATGGGAGAAGATGAAGAGACCAAGGGGTTTGTCCAAACCAGCGCTTCAATCGTAATCGTAATCGGTATAGCCAAAGTCTGAACGATAATTGTTTCTTCCATAATCGGTTCTTCTCTTGCCGCTTTTCTCGCCTCTCAAGCTTCGTCGACAGCTTGCACAAGCTATCTTCTGCAACCGGGACACTGGAATGCAAAATGTCTCTGAGTACTGTGACAGTTACTGCAAAGATGGCTACCCTCTATTTTCGTCCAGAATTTATCATGTCGGCACGTGGTTTCGTTAGAGGCGGATGCGCGGGATGCGCGAGATGCGCGATACGAGGGTGTCTCTGGCTGAAACGTACTGTGTCGTTGATCTTGTGCCTTTCGAGCCGCCTCAGCCACTCGAGCCGCTCGTGCTCGCTCTTCTGCTTCTGCCTTGCGTCTCTCATCCGTTGCCTTCCGTACACGCTCTTGTGCTGCTTCATGGGCTTCTTTGGCGGCCTGTGCAGCCCGGTCTTCCTGCATTTTTGCCCACCGTGTCCGTGCTTCACGCATCTCTTCTTCTTCTTGCAGTCTCTTTGCTTCTTGCTCCTTCCTTAAGCGCTCTTGCCATTTTGCCGCCTGCACTCGCGCTTCATCCTCCTCTTTTTTCTTTACGGCTGCAATTTTGCTACTCACGTCCTGCAACGCATCTTGCAAGCTTTGAAGCTTGGCCTTTCTCTGATTCAATTCGTTTTCTTTGATGCTCCTGCTAGCGAGCCTCTGGAGACGTTTGTTTTCCCGTTCCTGTTTCTCGATTTCTGTTTCTTTGGGTTTGCTATAGATGGGTGAAGTCATGTATGTCCACCAACTGTTTCTCTCCCTTTCCTTCCTTAATTCCTCATCATCCTGGTCCTGGAGACGCTTTAGGTCTGCCACAAGCCTTCTGACCACTCGATTGGCCTCGAAGATGTCCCCGTCATAACGAGATCTATACAATTCTAAATGCCGAAGCCGGTCCTGCCGTGTGGTTTCCTCTTTTTTCTTGTCCGCCGTCTCTTGGGCTTCTTGAGCTGCTCTCTTCCGCTCTGCCTCCGCGGCTTCCTGTTGTGTGCGTTGCTTGTTCCTGATGAACTCCCATCGTATATCGTATATCCTTCGTTTTTCAGGGTCTTTTATTGTTTCATAAGCCCTTCCCAGCTTTTGATACAAGTCAATAGCTGCCTCGAACCATCCTAGTCTTTTTGGAAGCTGGGTGGCTTACGATTTGGAAGGAAGCCGTGGCGTTAGGCTTATTGGGATTTTTGTCCGGATGTAGAGCTATTGCCTGTCGTCGGTAGCTACTTTTTATGAGCTCGAAGGTAGCGGTATGCGGGACGTTGAGAATAGCGTAGTAGTCCTCCGTGACCTCAACCGGGGCCATTCTGTTGTAGCAGCTTGTACTACAGCCCTGCTTTCATGGGGGATCTAGGAGCAAGATGCAAAGGTTGTCGGGCATACCTACGGAATCGCTAAGCGATTAGAGGTGATGTGAATGCTCGCAAATTGTAACAGCAAACGAAACGCTGCAGCCTTGCGTATTGGCACTGCTTAGTAATAAGATACGCCTTTCTCGAATTTAGGGTACCGAACGGTAAGGAGCATAAGGATTCCTCGTGGGACCCAGCAAGCCATTCCCCCAAGGAACATGGGGCAGATTTCAAAGCATGTATTCTTACGGGACATCACAACACGCAACTCTCATTAGCTGCTGGCCATCCGTTGCCCGATTGTGACCGGTGATGTCCATGTGCTCGCCCGTACAAAGTCAGGGCGCGAAGACGCCCTTGTAGATCGAATACCCTCTAGGAAACATTGACTGCAGTAGATACGGATCTTTATAATAGATCCTACTAGACTGTCAATAAGAAGAGCTTCATATGCGAGGTTGAAAATGGTTGTCAACGTTCTTTATCCTTGTACCTCAAAACGAGTACCTCAGGGTTTGAAAGATTATGTTTTCTAATGTTCAACACATCGCTCAGCATGTTCACCAACTCTGAATTTGATAACGAGCCAGTTTCCGCAAGGCAACTGGCTTGTACATCTTCATGATGGTCATTCGAAATCGCTATCCAATAATCCTTCGGTCTCAACCGTTGACATGCTACGGAGTGAAGACAGTCGTACCTAGTAGGTTCTTACGTTGCTACTAAATGACAGACAAGACGCCGATTCCATGCTCGTGATGTAGCCTAAACATGCAGTAGGTCGAACAGTGCTAGGGGTATTCACATCGCTGTACATGACTTCTGTGAGACAGCCTATGGTAAAAAGAGGATGAAGATGGGTTTAGGACGCCGGAATATGCAGTGTACTTCCGGCGTGGACTGGGCCCTTATGCTGGGCCAGCGAACATGCGAGAACACGAGAAGGAAAAACCCGATTTCAATACTGCGAGCTATCGCCGTTAGGGTAACCGTTCCCATTCGTCCCTTGGCGCCTGGAGGTCGAGTTTCTGAAACTTGGGTTGGGAGGTGATGGTAATGGGCCTGATGGAGGGGGTGCAGGACGGATTGGTAAGTTGAAGCTATCATTATCCTTTGGCCGGAATTGTAAAGCGGGTGGAGTGCTGATGCCATCGTTCTCGCGTGAGCGGCTCAAGGAAGCACCAGATGAGCTGGATGTTCGAGGAGGGAATGCCTGGCGCGCGAAGTTCGAGCTTTGGGAGCTGTATAGGCCTGCGCCATTGATGTCGGTAGGAAGTGCACGTTGAACCGCTACTGTATCGGATGGCGGTGAAGTTTTCACATCATCGCCAGCAATGGGTATTTCACCTGATGTCGGAGTTTTCGATGCGGAAGATTCCTTAGAAGGTGAAGATATTGAGTCGCCGCGAAGAAGACTTTGAGTTGACGGGGAGAGCTGAGGAGCGAGATGAGATTTACGGTTATGACGCTCCATCATCTGGACCGCCCAGTCTTCGAGGTCGACTGGTGTACGTTTGGCGGCCTGTAGAAAGGCGTCTTGGTCCTGACATAATCATCAGTCAAGACCTTCAAAAAGAATTATACCTTAGACGTACGTAGAGCTGCCGAGGCGATGGACGCTCTTCGGGAAGTTTAAGAAGGCATTTCTGTATCATTTGATCAAGGATTGGAGGAAAGGCGTCACTCTGCGGCAGCGTTGGGGCCGGTTCGTGCACTATCTGTTGCAGCAAATCAAGGATACCCATAGGTCCCGCACTTGCTCGATCTCCAGCCGCTGCATCACTGGCATCAAATGGAAATCTTCCGATAGCCAATTCCATCAGGGTCAAGCCCACGCTCCATACATCGGATTTGATCGAGTACTTCGCACCTTGGATCCGTTCAGGCGCCATGTAAGTAGATGTCCCAACAAAGGTATCTGCGACGGAGTTCACAAGCTCGCCCGAAACTCCAAAGTCGCAAAGCTTTATATATCCACGAGAGTGGACCAGAACATTAGAAGGTTTAATGTCCCGGTGCATAATGCGGTGAACTTCGTAGAGATAAGTCAGACCACTCAAGATTGCCTCGGCAATCTTCCCCAGAACATCCACACGGACAGGGCCAAAGTCTTTAGATATACGATCCAGAGAGCTATAACGGTGTCAGATAATAGAAAAGGTCTGAAGCGTACTCGAAGCTCACCCGCAGTCCATATATTCCATGCACATGATGACATCTCCAGTATCGTTAAGGAATGCGCCGTAGAAGGTCACAATGTTCGGCGAGGTACATTCATGCATGATCTGTAACTCCCGAACGATATGCTTTCGAACGTCCTTTTTTGCTTCCACGTGGATAACCTGGCCTGGACCTTAGCTAAATCGGTCCGTATTCCACGATACAAAAACAGTACCTTTTTCGCCATGATGACTTTAGTTGCCGCATGCATGACCTTGCTGACTGTTCCTCCATTTCCAGCTCCAAGCTCTTTCTGCACAATCAAATCTTCGCTTCGCAAGTCCAGCTTGAACTCCACACCAATTTCCAAGGTGTCCGTTCTTGTGACATCATTCCCAATTGCGCCGGGGATCTGGGCATCACCAGCTGAAGGTGCAGCAGGCTTTGGAGCAGGCGCGTTAAGCGCAAGCCCTTTTTTGTTTTTGCGGTCAAAAGTACGAGCTTTCTGGATCCCGGACATAATCACGGATGTGCTCTAGGTTTCTGATAGAAGGTAGTGCGCTTGAAAGAACAGTGGCAGACAAACTGTTCTGGGAAGAGCTCAACAGCAGTGTCGAAGTTTGGTCCCCTATTTCATGGGCATGCGGGCCGACGAGGTGACGGAATCGCAAAGCCGCGCAGTCGCACGTTGAGGAAAAACACTAAGACCTTTCAGTTCTTGTAGTCTTAGTCACACTGTTCTCGGGTGTAGAAGTGTTGATGCGGTTGAAGACGTTGATATTTGTCGATCATCTGAGTGCTGTGGTTGAATGTCGTGTACCTTAGATAGAAGCTATCCCGGCAAAGTGATAAGGCTGAACCCTAATGTCTCCCCCAAATCGATTGGTGAACTTCTTGATAGCACAGATTCCCAATACCTATACACTATTTACTTATTCATGTGCGAATAGCTATTGCCTAACGGTTAAGACCTGAGTTGAATCCTCAAAGCAGTAGATAGAAGAAGACAGGGCATGTGTAGCCGAGATTACTAAGCAAAAATACCCCGGACTAAGACCGCGACTGAAAGTCAAAGAATGTGAATGCCTCTGCACATTACATTTCACCACCACCACCACCACGCCTAAGAACCAAAGACAGCTTCTTGGGCGCTTTTGTTCCGCTCTTCCTACTTTAAGTTGAGCCCTTTTCCACCATGAGCGCTCACGACCTGATCGTAGGAGAGGCCGAACTTGACGACGACGAGGGCGAGGAATCCTTTGACGAAGAGACGGGTGAAGTGAGCCGAAAGATTAATGGTACAAACGGGATCAATGGTCATCTTGATGATTCCAGCGAGGAAGAGGACGACGATGACCCAGAGGCCGAGCGACTCGTAGGTTCCTCGTTCGTTAAACCCAGGGGTCTTTTACTGACGGCAGCCTGCTACGGTGCTAGATAAGAGAAGGTTTTATTGTCGAGGATGAAGAGGAGCCAGAGGAGCGGGAGCGGCGTAGAAGAGAGAGGAAGAAGCGGAGAAGAGAGGAGCGCGAAGAAGAGGAAGCTGGCCTTGATGAGGAAGATTTAGATCTGATTGGAGAGGCCAACCCTGAGTTCGGGCGCCGTGCACCTACTGAGGTGAATAGCATCTCTGCATCATTACGAGAGAGCGGTGCTAATATTTGAATAAGCCCAAACTTAAACGCCTAAAGCGAGGGCACAAAGAAGATCGGGATGGAAGACCTTCGAAAGGCGTTGGTGGTATCTTTGATTCCGACGAAGAGGAAGATGCCCCGCGTTCATATGAAACTCAACGGCCTAACCGAGCGGAACCTCGAAATCTCGAAGATGAGTTTGCCGACTTCATCGAGGAGGACTTTCCCGGCGATGAGGGGCTAGACGCAGCGGATGACGATGCTGAGGTCGCGAGACATGTCAGTAGGACACTGATAGGATCAAAGGAGGCCACGGGTCTTGACGAGATGACACTTGAAGACATGAAGGAAGCCTTTGGTACCGGAGCCGAGTATGATTGGGCTTTGGAACTCCAAGAACATGAGGAGGACGAACAACGACGGGTGGACCCCGATGATCCTGAAGGACTCATCAAGGGCATTGAGCTCAAAGACGTCTTCGAGCCTTCTCAGCTTGCTGAGCGAATGTTGACGGACGAAGATAACCAGATTCGCTCCATTGATGAACCCGAGCGCTTTCAAATAGCGAGGAAACCCTACAGAAACCTCGTTCTTACGGAAGAGCAATTCAAGGAAGAGTCCCTCTGGATATCGGATCTGATGCTTCCTAAGAAACGCTTGGAACCAGATCTGCGAGAACCTTTTCAGAAGTCGGTCGCAAAGGTTCTAGAATTCATGATTACGGACGAATACGAAGTTCCCTTTATTTTCCAGCACCGCAAAGATTACCTGATTCACGCAGCAAAGGTAGCAAGTACACCGGATGCATACAACCAAGGTGCTCCGCAATATGTGGTTAAGGCTGAGAAACTCCTTACTCAGTCTGACCTCTGGGAGATTTTTGAGTTGGATTTAAAGTTCAGAGCACTCATTGACAAGCGTAACGCCTTGCAAAAGACTTATGATAGCTTAACAAGCGCATCCGGCATTCGTGACGAACTTTTCGAGGAAATGCTACCTGCAGGAGTGACCATGGAGGAACTACAAGATGTCCAGGATTACATGCATTTCCAACACTCTTCACGTCTTGCAGATGTTGCAGTCCTCAATGGCTCAGGGTCGAACGGAACCCTGCGTCGCCCGGGTGCGTCAAAGATGATCTTTGAGCGAATACGCAATGGTAAAGTGTACAGGTTGGTGCGCGCTTTCGGTATATCAGCGGATGCTTTCGCACAAAACGCCCTCAAGAAAGAAGGTAGACGACAATACACCGAGGATCCTGCGGAACGACCAGACGATATGGCGGACAGTGAAAACATCCTGGATCCGCCGGACTACTCGTCTGGTGCGCAATGTCTCAGGGCAGCGAGAGCAATGTTCGCTGAAGAAATATCTTTAAGTCCTAAGATGAGAAAGGTAATGCGCCGGGCCTACTATACAAACGGGGTCATCGAATGCTTCAGGACCGAGAAAGGCCTGCGTAAGATTGACGAGCAACATCCATACTACGAGTTCAAATACTTGCGAAATCAACAATTGAGCGACATTGCCCGTCAACCTGATCTTTTTCTTCGAATGCTTAGGGCTGAAGAAGAGGGCCTCGTTGACGTGAAAGTACGACTCCAGAACTACGAAAATTTCAAGAGTAGACTTTACGGCGATATCGAATCCGACAATTTCAGTGAGGTTGCTGATGCATGGAACCGTGAGCGACGAGAAGCACTGGACATGGCCCTTCTGAAACTGGATAAGGTCATGGCAAGAGGCGTAAAGGAGAACCTGAAAACCGAATGTGAGAACCAAGTTGCCAAGGCTTGCAGGGAAGAATACACAAAGAAGCTTGATCAGGCCCCATACAAGCCGAAAGGAATGATGCTGGGCACCGTTCCTCGGGTCCTGGCGCTATCTAATGGCACCAGCGCAGTTGGAAAGGAAACTATTTGCTGGGCCTGGGTCGAAGAAGACGGTCGAGTTCTTGAGAACGGGAAATTCATTGATCTCTCAGTGGGCGACGCCGAGAAAGGCACGGATGATGGAGCGGATGTCAAAGCCTTTGTGGAGCTTGTTGAGCGGCGGAAGCCCGATGTGATTGGCGTTTCAGGCTTTTCCGCGGAAACACGAAAGCTTTTCAAGCAGATTGAAGAAATCGTCGACCGTAAAAACCTCCGCGGGGCTGATTACGAGGACGAAGACGGCAGTGATAGAAGTGATAAGTTGGAAGTCGTTATAGTGAACGATGAAGTCGCACGACTATATCAGACTAGTGATCGCGCAAACCTTGAGCACCCTGGCTTTGTACCTCTGACCAAATACTGCGTGGCGCTCGCAAAATACCTGCAAAACCCAATGAAAGAGTATGCTTCACTCGGCAGGGATATCGTGTCTATCTCCTTCGACCCGTGCCAAGGATATGTGCCTCAAGAAAAGATCATGAAGCAATTGGAGACAGCAATGGTCGATATGATCAATTTATGCGGTGTCGATATCAACGAAGCCGTAAGCGATGTCAATACAGCCAGTTTACTTCCGTACGTTTGCGGCCTTGGCCCACGAAAGGCATCACAACTAATAAAGGTCGTTAACCTCAATGGTGGCGTAGTTTCCACAAGAGCGGAACTTGTAGCAGATCTGGACCAGGGTAGACTTGGAGCTGTCGGGCCTCGTGTTTGGAACAATTGCGCTAGCTTTCTATACATTGACTTCGACAGTTCCGAACCGGACTCGGACTATCTTGACAATACTCGTGTACACCCAGAAGATTACGATCTTGGGCGAAAGATGGCCGCCGACGCTCTAGAATTGGATGAAGAAGATATTGAAGCGGAGCAACAAGAGAATGGCCCAGGAGCCATTGTACGAAAATTGATCAAAGACGAGGCCCAGGAGAAAGTTAATGATCTTATTCTCGAGGAGTATGCTGAGCAGCTGGAAAAGAATTTTAACCAGCGAAAACGCGCAACTTTAGAAACAATTCGCGCTGAACTGCAACAGCCATACGAAGAGTTGCGCAGAAATTATGTGTTACTCTCGACGAATGAGATCTTTACGATGTTCACCGGCGAAACTCCCGACTCACTTTGTGAACACATGGTTGTCCCAGTATCTATCAAGAGAGTGGCCGACGATTACGTGGAAGCTAAAATGGACTGCGGCATCGAAGGAACCGTACCTGCTTCCGAGATCTCTAATAGACCCGAAGTATCCGCCAAGCAATTGTTCTCTCTACATCAAACCGTGCAAGCGAAAATCATGCATTTAAATCGGAAGCAGCTCACTGCAAGTTTCTCATTGCGAGATGACGAGCTTCGAAGACCGTACCGTAAAGAGATCGATCGTGCACAGGATGAATGGGACGATGAACAGGAAAAGAAAGACAAGGAGTCCATGAAGGAGAAAAATGACGTATCCGGCCGAACCCAGAGAGTCATCAAGCATCCCCTATTCAAACCTTTCAACAGCGCCCAAGCAGAAGAATATCTAGGCTCCCAAGCCCGAGGCGATGTGGTAATTCGTCCTTCATCGAAGGGAACGGAGCATCTCGCTGTGACCTGGAAAGTATCGGACAACGTATATCAGCATATCGATGTCCTTGAACTTAACAAGTCTGGACCTTATGCTACTGGCACAACTCTTTCGATCGGCGGTGGCCGCTTTACCTACAGTGATCTGGATGAAATGATCGTCAACCACGTGAAAGCCATGGCAAGAAAAGTTGACGAAATCATGCTGCACGAGAAATACCAAAACACCAGCAAAGCCGAGACTGGTAAGTTGAATCCCAATACCATTTATCTCAATTCTTCGCCGTCCTCAACTCTATCCCATATCCCAACTTCTCTGCTAACATACCTGTTTCTAGAGCGCTGGCTCACCACCTACACCGAAGCGAACCCCAAACGCTCCGTCTACGCCTTCTGCATCAACCCAAAACACCCCGGCTACTTCTTCCTCTGCTTCAAAGCCGGGCAGCACGCGCCGGTGCAGAATTGGCCTGTCAAGGTCGTCCCGAATGCGTTTGAGCTGCAGAAGAATCCGTATCAGGATATGCGTGCTCTGTGTAATGGGTTCAAGTTGCTGTTCCAGAGTTTGCAGAACGGAAAACGGCGGTAGTGGGGCGTATTGGTTATCTTCCTTTCCAGGTTGTCGTTTTTCTCGGATTTTGGGGGATGTGAAGTTTTCCGCCTGGCTTGTGCTTTATGGTTGAAAGTACAGGAAAGATTGATGTCCATCTGTAACATTATTGTTGTAGCATGTCCTCGGTGCATGGGTGACACCAGGATTTTGTCTAGCAAATGGTTTGCTAATTACTGGACTTTCAAGCCCATGCCTACAAGCTCCGATGCCAATACCACAATTCGAAGGCTTCATTGTTTCATTTAAAGGGGTATATATAGTATCGTAAGTAAGACTAGCCCTTTGCCGCCCTCACAGCAGCCAGCGTCTTCGCCACCACTCTCTTTCCCCTCTCACCCCCAAGGTAGTCACTCGCTTCTCCTTCCCCCTCACCATCTTCATCGTACTCCTCCAGCGCTGCCTCGTAAGCCTTCATAACCGTCTCCTCATCCACCCTCACTCCTCCTTCCACCAACGCCCTGATCCCCCCAGCCACCCTCGCAATTTCCCTCCTCGTATATGCCCCAATCTCTTCATTCCGCGCCGTATACATCTCACTAGTTACGCTCTCCTCGATCCTCGTTATACTCACCTTGCCCCCGTCCGCCGCTGCCGAATCCGCGACATGCTTGCATATCCATATGTAGCCATTGACGCCAAGCACGACATCGATTTCACCGCCGTTATTCGCGGTGGGGAAGGTCCAGACTTGCCGCCGCGAGCGAACGACGCCCGGGCTGCTGCCGCCAGAACCCGTGACGGAGAGGAAGACGCCGTTGCGGAGTTTGCCGTATTTGAGACTGCGCGTATGCAGGCCCGCGGACCCATCCTGATATATCCCCTGCACCTCTGCTACGATGAGTTCCCCCTCCCTCAGGAACGCCCTCATGGCGAGTTCATCCGTGCTGGTTCTTTTCCGCAGTATGCCTCCTGGCAGATTTATGGCGGATAGAGGGAGGTGGGCGAGGAGAGGAGCGGATAGGTCGACTTTCCAGCGTTTAGTCTGTACTTCGACGATGCGGCCGACAACGAGGTCGCCGATTTCGGGGGTGTAGCGGGCGCGGAGGGGGCGGATGGAGAGGAGTTTGTTGGTTTTTTGAAGGGTGCCGGCGAGGGTGGCGAGGATTATGGGGTGGGGTGGGGTGGTGTAGGTGCCGTGGCCTCTAGGAAGGGCGGGGAATTAGTGGAAACCAAGGGGGCTTTATTTGCGCAGGAACTTGGAGTGTCTTGGGAGGAAAGGTTTACCTCATCCATTGTGGGTCGTCGGTGATGGTCTCACCGGGAGTTATGATTGATGAGTGAGAATATTTGGCGCGTTTGGTTGATTTTATGGTGTCGAGCATGTCAACGTCGCCTTCGGAGTCGATGGAGCCGTTGTCGGAAGAATCTGAGATGTATCCCTGATTGACAGGAGCTGGAGGAAGGATTGAGAAAGTCATGATTGGAAGACAGAAGAGTATGTGAGCTCAGCGCTAGATATGGCAGTGGTGTGTAGGTATTTTCTGCGCAGCGGAGCCCACTAACCCGAACCCTTCAATGGTGACTTCAAGCTGAATCTATCTTTGCATCAGCGTTCAGTGTTCATATCAGGGGTAGTCCGTTCTCCGCTACATGAAATATCCTGCTTAAACTTGCAAATCTGGAATCCTTCCACCCCAGTGGAAGGCAACCTTCCGTTCCATATGGCTTGCTTTCCACCTGGATGAGCGGCCTTCAAACCCGGAGAGGCATCAGCGAAAACGAGGGCCATTACTGGGCCAAGAACCCATCAAGCCTGACAACAACGTCTGTCACGGGTGATTTTGTCGTAGGTAGTGGCCTGGATATCTACAATACTGCCATCCTACCCACCATAGAATCCGCCCAGCATGAAGTTATCTTAGTGACCTGCTTTTGGGCCCATTCGCCGTCACTCACAAACCTCTCTTCCACTCTTAAAATTCTTTCCAACAGGCATGCTTCTAGTCCCTTCGGTACTCCCAAGCTCCGAGTTCGTTTGTGCTTCTCTTCTCGCTCTCTCTTCCAAAAGCTATTCCATACCTCATCTCCTGCCGGCTACATCTACCCACCGACACAGTGGGTCTCAAAACTCGGTCTACCCTCCCCCGAGGAGCTTCAGGGCCTGGATCTACAAATCAAGAGTATTTTTGTCCGGCCCTTCAGCGTATTACACCCCAAATTTATCATTGTCGATCGGCGCCTCGCCCTTCTACCGAGCTGCAACCTTAGCTGGGAGACTTGGCTAGAATGCTGTCTCCCTTTGACTGGCCCTATTGTCTCGTCTCTTCTACAATTCTGGCGTTGCACGTGGGGTCGTAACGACCTTCCTGTTCTACCGATCACCGCGGATTGCAACTCAACATCGTCATCAGCCCATTCAAGTATACTGCTTCCCTCCCCGCACCACCGCTGGCCATCTTTTCGCCCTTTTCTATCCATACCGCTACCGCCGCCGACTCCCCTAAATACCCTTATACTCCATCTCATCTCAAATGCAACACAGTCCTTGATCTTCCTAACCCCGAATCTGACCTCTCCACCTGTCATTGCAGCTATCCTCGCAGCTCTCAACCGGGGGGTTGATACTCTTATCTTTACAAATCGCCGCATGATGGTACTCGAGCAACTTATCACAGCTGGAACCATTACGGAATTGTGCGTATGGCATTTTGTAAGAGACTATCGTAAGCTGGACGTGGCTACCAGCACTGGCTCTGCAGCAAGGACCGAGGAAGGAAGAGGTCGAGTAGGTCGACTGAGAATTGCATACTTCGTTAGTGGACGTGAAGCAAAATGCCACATCAAATGTACGATTGCGGATGGGGAAGTTGTGGCGCTTGGAAGTGGGAACATGGACAGAGCTAGCTGGTATACCAGTCAGGAGCTTGGAGTTGCCTTGGAAGGACGAGAAATCGTGCAAAATATATGGGGAACTCTAGAGGCACATCTGGGTGGCAAGATAGAAAAGCATTTTGGATGGTAGCCGGCGGACTACTTTGAGGGTTGAGAGAAACGGCCACCTACCCCGAAGACATTTAGGACTGTACCATAGGTTTCACAAGTTCCAGGAAAGACTTCTTAGGACAGTGCTTTTGGTCAAGTCGCTCTGTACGTTACTGTACACATAAAAACTACGTACAGTAAGGGATGGCAGCTGTGCCATTTCTCACGGTTCCACTGGGCTAGCTACTCTGATTGACTTCGTGAAACAAGCGCCGAAACGCCTATACAGCTGCAAAACCCCCAGGTTGCTCATCAAAGTGTCGCGACCACTTCTGATATATCATAAAGTCAAATCTCTTATACCATTGCTAAACTCGGTTTCTGGTACTTTTCCTTGAAGTGGCTTCCCAAACGGAAGGAATCAAATTAGCATCTGCAAAGTCATCAGTAACAGGCCGCTCGACGCCGTTCTGCGAAGAACTGTTCTTCGAGATGGTCTAAACGGAGACGAGAAGCTTGTGAAATTCACCCACAGCGGTCTATCCAGCTTATTACCAAAACCCACTCCAAGATTCCAGCCATGCTGGAGTGGGGACAGTCTAGAAAGTCGGCTCTGATGTTATAATATTGAAGAAGTGGAATCCGGTTCAATCGTAAGCATCTACTAACAAGTTTCCATCAGAGATGACATTGTTGGTATCAGCTATATCGATGCCACCTGCGGCATCTGTCAAGAATGTCCTGACGGCCGCAAAGACGCATGTCCTTGCGCGAGTATCGTACGGAGACTGCATAGGCTCCTTGGCCTCTTACACAGTCTGGCGTGAATCATACCTCTTGAAAATCTCGTCTTCGATTAAGAACAAACACGCTGCGGCCATACTTTGCGGTGGCACTGCAATCTTCAATATACTCACAAACTACAACGTAAAACCCTCAGATCGCGTAGGAACTGTCGGTGTTGGTGGACTGGGTCAACTAGCAATTCAATTCACTGCAAAGACACGGTGTGAAACTGTAGTGTTCAGTCAAACGGAGAAGAATGAGGGAGTTCGCGATAGAGTTGGCGGCTCATGAACACCATGCTACCGAAGGTTTGAGGAATTCCAAGGTTTTCGAATCGGTGGATCACCTCATCGTCACAACAGGCTATGCCAGTCCTCGCCCCTGGGGCCACGATCTACCCACTAACGCTAGGCCAAGGAGAATCAAATATCCCAGCTGAGGCTCTCATGCTCAAGGGGATACGTATCCAAAAGAGCCTGGCTACATCGATGTCAGTCCAGACAAAGATGCTAGAGTTTGCTGATCGCCACAAAAGAAAACCTGCTATTGAAATATTCACCTTAACTATACCCGGCATCGAGTAGTCCATAGAGAAATTTCTGCTGCACAACGAGGAGAATCTTGCAATATTCAAAGCCGTTTTAGTCGCGAACGAAGAAAAAGAGAAGAGCGCGTCTGTAAAAGCATCCTGAGGCGAGAAGTGTTACACGTGCTCCGGTGGAGCGTGGTGCACGACTCCAGTTGTAACGAAGATTTCGATTCCCTTTTCCTGAAACGAAAGAGCATGATGCTCTGATTGTAGCAAAATGTTCGCTATCAAAGCCTAAGCAATTCCTCCACCAATTACCGTTATCAACGTTTTTCGTATATCCACCTTATAATATGGAGACTTAATAACCGTCAACCCCCTCACAGCCACACAACCCCCTTTCCAAATCCACCCCCTCCGCCTTTCCCGCGAAAAAGTAAATCTCCTAGCCCCCCCCCCTCCCTTCCCCACAACCCCCCTCCCTCTCCCCACCACCATTCCTACGCCCAAACCCAACAACCCTCATCCCTCCTCCCCACTGCAACCAGCCGCCCACCAACGAGCTGACCGAGGAAGGACGTCAAAAATCAGCGAGGTCAGGGCACGACGTCGCAGATGAAGCCGCTCAGGAAACCGCCGCCGGCAGAACCATAGCTGCTTAAGCTATATTCATAGATGAGGACGTATGAGGAGGGTAATGTACACGTGATATAGGAGAAATTGCACTGACGAAACAATATTTTGAGTTTCCCGTTCTTTGGGCGTGGTTGGAGAGGGCGTCGGGGTGGTGTTTGATAGGCTGAGGTGACGGAGTTTTAGGTGCTTTTGGTTTTTAAAGATTTGGCGTGGGTTTCGGGGGGGGTTTAAGACATGTAAAACCTTTGGTAAACTTGACGGAGGATGTTTACAGGTACTAAGGAAGAAGGTTGGGCTTTTACATTTAGGGGAGGAGGGGTATGGCGTGTACTGTACTGTACTTGTACTGTACTGTACGTCGATGAGGGAAACCCCAACATGAAACAATTCCAATAAACAACGCTCCCCTCCTCCACTAATGGAACAGGCACATTCCCTGCTTAAACACACATATTCCTCACTAATCTTTTTTCTAAGATCCATACCTCGAATTTTGGCATCGTACAGCAGCGCCGAAGGACGGGGCCGGCTGAGGAGGGGGGCGAGCAGCGTGACTAACATACATAAGGTACTCTGCTGGTGATATTGCCATCGAAGCAGTGGGGATGGGTGAACATTTTTTTGCCAAAATATTTTGTTGGTTATTGATTTGTTGGGTACTGAACATGAAAAGTTGATGGTGGGGAGGATGGTATGGGGATACAGGATGTGAGGGGATTTTAATGTGTAGTGTGTTTTATGTTTTATGTTTTGTCAGCCAGGGGTTTCACTCGCTAGCCTCCACTCCACACCCCTCGTTTTCTCGCTCTATTCTCAGGGGGGAAAACCGAGATTGATCGACCAAACACCCCCCCCCTCTCCTACACGCAGCTTCCCCACGCTCACTCGGCCTCGCAAACCCTTCTCTTGCAGAATCCCCAACCCCCGTCCAGCACTCATCAACCCTGATTCAAAGTCCCACGCAGTTTGAATTCTCTCTACTGGATGTAGAGCGGGTGGTGCAGGTTGTGCTGATGGGATACGAGATGCGGTGGAGTGGAAGAAGCGGGAGGGGACGGGAATGCGTAGGAGATGGGGATGAGGAGGGATAAGGGGATGGGAATCAGGAGGTGGAGGGAGACGGGGATTTTTCTTTATGAGCTGGGGGGGGGGGGGGGATAAGGGAGCGGGGGTTAGGGCGAGTGAGATGGGAAGGAGGTGAGGGCAAGTAGAAGGGCGGGATGAGGTGGTGAGTACGGACGGATGTTGCGGCTGTTCGAGTCGGAGAAATGGCGTCAGCGCTTAAATCACGACAGCGTTTGCTTGGGGTACACGGAGGCGGAGACGGGAAGGAGGAAAATAGAAGAGCATTTGAGATTTGGATATTGGAAGGAATAGACATAGGTAAATCGCTGAAACGGCAGCGGCTGGAATAAATGAATAAATCATGTAGCTCGGCTCTTCACATCATCATAGCAACCATAACGGAGAACCTTTCCGAGTGTAATGGCCCCATAATTCCAAAGCGTACGAGAGGCCGTATTTTGGAGATGGTATCTGCCCATGATTTTCTGCCGAGTTACAGTTAAAGCGGTCGTCGATGTTGCGAGATGATATTTAGTTGCTTTAGGGTGTCACGTGGGTGTTGCTATTTTCGGATCCTGTTTCAGAACTGCCCTAGCTCCCGTGCGCTGTGAAACTCGCCTGTTGAAGTGGCTGGAATACAACATCTGATAACGCCGCTTGATGCCGAGGCACTGCTCGTTGTAGTACCTATGTAACGCCATGGCCTCGTGATTTCGTGAAACTCGTGTTGTAGCGGGTACATACCG
>JAABUH010000096.1_pt1 | contig 126319 bp, 159 predicted proteins | sample 5559121 | NCBI WGS metagenome assembly JAABUH01 (sample SAMN10711871, study PRJNA513364) | rock metagenome | isolation source: Antarctica rocks | place: Antarctica: Victoria Land, Battleship Promontory nord | collected 2015-12-28
CGACCTTGGTCAACCACTGCTTGAAGAACTTCGGTGCATCGGACTTCGCTCGCAGAAAGGAAACCCAGGTATATCTCGAATGATCGTCCACAATCACCATCACATACCGAGCGCCGCCAACTGAGTCCACTCCCATAGGGCCACAGAGATCGTATGAACGAGAGCGAGGGTTGCTTTAGCGTGTGAAGTGCTGGAAGGAAAAGGAGGGCGAACGATCTTGCCCATGATACACCCTTCGCACGAATGCGCTTTACTCGGGGAATCCTCCCTTGCGATTGAGCCGCCAGTGCTTAGCCCACCAAAGAGAAGTTTCATTGAGTCGAACCCGAGGTGAGCGAGCCTCCGATGCCAGAGGGCCCATCGCGCCTTCGTCCTCGATGGCGAGATGCCCTGTGAGACAAGAACGTTCGAGGGTTGGCTCAATGACTGCAGGAAGAGCTTGGACCATTCCCTCGAGCGCTCGAATTCCAGATTTCCATTGTGATCCCTTGACCACCCACACTTTCTGCTCCTGATCCGCACGAAACACCTCGACATCACCCTTGCTGACTCGACAGAGCGAGTTGCCGAACACAATCTCGGCACCAACGCTGTCCAGCCTTGATACTGAGAGGAGGTTGTAAGACAGACCAAGGACAAGCAGGACTCGACCAGGTACAACTCGCTCGCCTCTATGATTTGCCAAACTTACTGGGCCTGCAGAGTCCGCTGCAAGCGATGTTCCCCCAGCGGTTGCAATTCGAACGGCCGAGGCCAATGGTTGTAGCGAGTCGAACCAGCCTGTCATGTTCTCAGAGGCTTCAGAGTCCAGTATCTACTGACTAAAATGGGCAGCGAACAAGGTAACCTCATCGATCGTCAAGAGCAGATGGGCGATCTCGCTCTTGTCATTGAATGAGGTGATGTTGGAGTGGGCAATGAGGGCTGTGGAATTAGATGTAGGGGTGGTAGTTGGAGAGATCGAGATCACCCGCCTGTGCGTTCGCTTTCCATCCACTCTTCTTCTTCCCCTTCTTCCCTCTGACACCAGATCCCTCGTTCGCGCTGGGAGGACATGGACAGTCCACTACCCAGTGATCGTGCGATTGACATCGAGCGCAGGGATGTTCCTTACTGGGACCTTTTCCAGCTCGCTTTGGGACTTCACCGAACGGTTTCGAGATGGTGTCCCCGCTTGTCATGATCGGGGTATACTAGAAGACCGGACGAGACAGGTCGATTTGATCGATGTCGGTCGAGTGGCCTAGCTTTGTTATCCAGTCAGATGCGTTCGTGTACTAGAGCGGATGACGCTCGAAGAAAACGGCTGTTTGGTTCACACCAGGCAGCGCCCCACTCCTACTCAGCTTTTTTATCTAAGACCCTTGTCCTAGGCGTCTTGATCGTGATGATCGTTCGACAAGACAGGTCGTACTGGTATGACGGTCGGTCGTGCGATCAGATGGTGTATGTCAAAGCTGAATTTGCTTAGTTGGTTAAAGCCGAGGTCTCACAATCTGCTGTAGTTTTATGAAGGATGCATGAGGTAGTACGAGCGAAATGAACTAATCACACTATGAACGACCGAACGCGACCCGACACGAGCTTATCCGAGCCTTCCAACATTTTTCTTGGTATTGACAGTACCACGTCTCTACTTGCGGAGCGGACAAAAAGCTCTGGAATCATGCATTCCCTCGGTCAGCCGAAATTTGAGCGGCTATCCCTGTCCCGCACATGGCCTATCGAGCTTCTCTACTGACCATACCAGCCCTGATGGTAGTTCTCGGGCTGAGTTGACTTCCTGATCTCCGCTCTCTGCTTAGCGCGATCACCAGCTTTCTTGTTTGGGCGATAAGTACTGCGCTGAAGGTTGGAAGACAAATCACAGCAAGATGGTTTGCTAGAAGCTTTGCTCCCGTTGGTATCTTTGTACGATCGCAAGCAATCTCTCCGATCGGTGTTTCCTGCGCTCAACACCGAGTTGGTCTCCGGCAGCTCTTTCACGGTACCATCTGCTGTATTGCTACCGAACCTACCCTCGTACCTGGATAGGCGCTTTGACAGCTCGTCGCGCTCTTCCTTGTCTTTGTCGATGTCCTCCTTCTGGGCTCGACGGAGGAGTTTATCAGCGGTGAGTGTGGGATCTTCGACGTTATTCCAGGGAATACGGCGAGAATGAAAGGATTTTGTAAGCGCAATTGATATTGCCGAGACGGCAATGAAGCAAGCAAACGGGTGAGTGTATGACCAAGATGCAATGCTCGATGGTCGATCGGAGAAAGATGTCATCCTGGGAGAATTTAAGGCGGTGTGGGGGTCGATATGGTGGGGATCTGACGGGACGAGAAAGAAATGATTCTGCGAACAAGACTTATGTAGCTTGAGGAAGTGCGGTGGAATCGCTTTGCGGTAAGGCCCCCAAAGGAGCAAACAAAGGAGGAAGTCAAATGATACGTCTATGGACTTAGCATGTCAACTGCATGGTGTAATGCTACGTACCACCAACTTCTTATGCAAACCTTGATTGTAAGCCGGACTTCATATGCGAGTGGATGTAGGTGTCAGCCAGTAGGAACAATACCAGCCAGTGAACCATTGTAGTTAAAGGCTCTCTGAGGCTTTGTATTCCGCTGCAGATCCAGAAATTGGGCTGCGATTCATGCAGAGCAGGAGTATCGCGAGAGATCGACTGCAAGGCCCTAACATCCGCCCAAGTATCAATGGGTGCTTACTCACGCTTACTGGGCTTGACCTCGGCTGGGCCAAATCTTGGGATTACCAGGAGATTGTAGCAATCATGAGTTTCCGTGCACGAATTGCCAAAATATCCCTAACTTTTGCGGACTTGTTCATGCTCAGAAAGGCTCATTGATTGTTGCATGAACAGTCATACAAGAAGCTCCCCCCACATGTCTGTATAACAAGAGGTACCTCCCATCTCCAGACCACATATCGTTCTTCACCGATCTTGTAACATGAAGCCCATCCATACTGACAACTTCCTGGATCCAACGATGTTCGTCAACTCGCGCTATGAGGCAAGCGTGGCTTACCCAGTTTATGGTCCAGTTTCTTCAACTTCATCCTGTGACTGACCACAAGGCAAAATCAGAGAATTCTTCCAAAGTCTTGCCTTTTTGGCTTCTTTCGGAACCAATAACAAAGCTATCGATCTCCTCCACTGGGGAAGTGCTACACCCACTTGGACCTTTGCAGCTTCGGTTACAACTTCCTCCCCAGCGTGGTATGCCATTGTGCGAGTCGCGGAAGATGGGCTCATGTGTATAGCTCGAAACGGGAGGTTGACCGTCATCGGAGTAGGTGTCAGAGGTTGAGTAGCGAGGATTGGAGGTGGACGGGTAGGGGAGATGAGACTGACTCATGGATGAATGTACGAAGCATCCTCCCAAGACAAGACCCCCGGTAAAGAGGGTGAGACCCCTCATCTTGGACGCGAAACTTGTCGGGGCATCGGTCCCACCCAAAAGAGTGAAACACGAGGACATCTTCCTTTGGTATGAAGTCGTTAACGAAATGTGACGAGGAGAAGGCGATGTTTTGGCAGTGGCGAATGTTCTCGGTCGATGAATCTACAGTACTCGAGTACAGCCCGCAAACCGCAACGACTATACACTATTGCAAGGCGGTCCCTCAATCATCGCGTTACATCATCATAAAGGAGGGCGCAAAAGGAGGAAGACTCATGCTGCGCAGCGAGTATGTGATGTGTTACATTGTGCATCTTCACAAAGCCAACACAAGTAAGCTACGTTGTTACTGAAGGCCTTGTTAAAAGTCTGCGTGGCAGAGAATACTGTCAAACCTCATATCGTTCTCCCATCACTCTTCTATCTACTGCTTCTATCTACTACTGGACTACATCTTGCTGACTAGTCAAGTTCCCCTTTGCCGGCCCATTGACAACTTCGCCTCGGCATGTGAACCTCGAACCGTGAAACGGGCAATCCCATGACTTCTCATCCGAATTCCACTTGACGATACCTTTCAGATGTCTACGCTCACCGTCAAATGGCTGACGAATCGACTATCCGGTGGACTTACGGGCAGATAGCGGTCATCTTGTGAATCTCCCCTCCCTCATCCTTGTAAACCGCAACAGGGTGTATACCCTCTCTCACAACCTCCCCTTCACCCGGAACGAGATCCTCGATATCCGTCATGGTCTTCGTAGCGGTTGTAAGCCATTTAGTCATGTACATCTGGTCGCTCAGGTTGCTCATAACGTATTCTGGAAGTGCTTTGACAGCTCGTTTGAGGTGAGACATGCTGTGTTGGCGGGATGGAGAGAAGAGGTGTGCCCAGGGGTTCTCTTTACCGAGGATGAGATCGCGGAGGAGCATACCACCGACTGCAGCGTAGGTCAGACCATCGCCGTTGTCGCCAGCTGCGCCATTCAGCGGACCATCATCATGGTAGAAAGGGAAGCTCACTTTGTACGAAGATGTTGTCGTTTCCAGGGTTTCGACCGATATAAGCGATTCTTTGTCGATCAGCGCATTCCAGAGTGGATAATGGTAGACTCACCCGTCCTGAGAGTCAATGACCTGTCCAGACTACTTTAACTCCACGTCCTGAGCACCCGTCCACCTCTCCCTCGTCCAGTCGATCAACCGTTTGTACCTCTCATCAGAATCGGAATGTTGGCCGACCTTCTCGTCCTCTCCTCCAACGACTAGCAGACTGTAACCTTCCTGCTTGTGCGGTGTGACACGGATGTAGTGGTATGGATCTCCGAGATCCCAGAACAAGGCGTGCTCGCCGGTAGTGGAGACTTCTGAATTGGGGATCTTCAACGCGACTGCGTAAGTTCGGTATGCTTCGACACGGTCAATAACCACAAGCTATGATGGCGTCAGTATTTCGGATGACACAAAAGGCGGGTCTCACCTTCTGCAGCGGCACATTCGTCGCCATGACCATCTTCCCCGCTCGAACCTTCTTCCCATTCACCATAGTCGCCTCCACACCCTTCTCAGTCTCCTCAAACCCATTCATATGCGTCCTCTCAAAAACCGTCCCTCCCAACTCAGTGATGATCTCCGCCATCTTCCTCACATACTTTGTCGGATGGAAAGTAGCCTGTCGATCGAACTTGATCGCACGACCACTCGGGAAACCCTTGATCCCCGCATCATCCACAAGGCTGACCTCTAGCTTCTTAGTCCCCGCAGCGGCTTTGTAGATCTCGCTGAGTGTGTCGAGCTCGAAACCTTCTGATCCTTCTCGGAGACCTTGGAACATGTATCCTGGGACGGGGACGAAATCGCAGTCGATCTTGTATTTCTCAACGATACTGGCGATCCGCTCAATGGCTGCCTGCTGGGACTCGGCGATCTGAGCGGTCAGTTCTGGACCGTGCATATCCTGAAAGTCAGGTCAGCCGAAGTACCCTCAGAGTGCGGCGCCCAGTGCTCACGATGAAGTCATTGTACTCGTTGTCTACCGAGAGATGTCCAGTGGTTCGACCAGTCTCTCCAGACGCGACCTCTGCGATATCGGTGAGTTGGCTCGGTCAGAGAAGAGGGACATGATCCACTTCCATCCTCGACAACCACGACTCTCTTCACTCCCGAAGTAAGAAGCTCATAGGCGATGTGTACTCCCGACATCCCCGCTCCGACGACAAGCACATCCGCCTCGACATCCTGCTCGAGCTGGGGATAGTGGGGCGCCGTCTTTTCGAGTAAAAGGTCATCTCGCTCGATCCAGACTGGAAGTAGCCTCCTTTATCGGCTCTGATCTACGGCGAAGGATGGGACTCACCCGGTGCCCGCACACCCGATGAACTAATACCTGCCATGATACCACTGCTGACCGCTCGTACCTGTAGTCTAGCTGCTGAGACTGGGATCGCTGCGAGTCGATATTTTGGGAGCGCTCTTACACTGACGGAAGAGATCGACTTGAGGATTGAACGCATCGATCAGAGCAGAGAATGCATCGTTCCCATCAAATCAGCATCCTTCCGATAAGTCATATAAACCAGTACCATCGGAAACCCGTGGCTTCCATCCACCCCGATCGGAAATCTGTCACAATCGATCATGGAGACCTCGCTCATCTCAGGAAACCCGCCATAGCGAGTGATCGGACCACGAGGCGATGGGCAGGCAATCCAGAGCGTGGGTCGATCCTGTCCAAGTCAATTCCCATTGATTGCCGCTTTATTCCATTCAGTGGGTGCTTGTAATGGACGAGAGTGGATCCGAGGTACGATGCAGGTGCGGTCACGTATGAGCTAGCGGCTGATGCAATCGTACCGAAACCTTTCCCAATGGTCTCAACACAGTTGCGACTCATGGAGTTGGGAGGAGGGGGAGCCCGAGAGGCAAGAGAAGGGAAGAAGGTGGAAAGCTTGGAGGGGTTTCAGTCGAATTTACGGTTTGGCTGTGAACTGTTTATGTGATAGGATGTGGGCTGCCTCTCTACTCAATGCCCTTGCTTTCTACTCAATGCGCTTGCTGTGCCCTCCAATTTTATCGAGACAGGCAGATCCTTTCAGTTAGTGTGGCGAGTCAGGCAGAATACAGTAAAAGACGGGAAAGAAGGGCAAAGAGAGTCGGACGCAATCCTTAGCTGGTGAGGTCAGAAGGCATCTTTTATTCTCGTGGGGCGAGTCGACCGAAAGAGACTGTCACGGTCGCAAAGAGTTGAAACTACCCCTCGCCAGGGAAATGTCAAGGGTGGGGTTCTCATGTTGACGTCTGATTTGAGTTTATATCCGGCGTTCTGAATCTGGATCGAGGAATACTGACCTTAACGGACATGATCATTATAGCCTGACTAACCGACATAACGACTTCCGCTAGGTGAGATGACGGACATGATGCTTGCGACATGGTCAACATTCACCTGAATTCGATTCTACTTGTCCCGGTCAAAGGATATACAGCACATAATCTGTATAAAGTCATCATGAGAGCGGAAAACATCTGCTCGCCTGCGGCTACTATTAGCACATATTCCGGGGCAGAACACGTGTGACGTGGCAATGCACAGAGATGTACCATATAAAATTCCTTTATAGTGCTACTTCCGTCATCGGGTTCCGCCTCTCTCGTCGCGTATCGTCCTGTTGCGACCAGGTCGGGGAGGAGCGATTTGAACAGGTCCATTTACGCCCAAAGAGCCCGGCACATCTTCTCAGCTAGGCGGAGGTCAAGGTAGAAAGGGGGTTTCAACGAGCACTTGAAGTATTGAAGTGAACACAGATCGGTGGTAAAGAGACACCTACTTCATCAAGTGGCACCTGTTTGTTGCCGCAACAGGTGCAAAATTCCGCATCGTCCGCCGATGTGAATAAAACCCTCTTGGAAACGTCTTTCGCCGCGTCCCCCTTCATCGAATCCTTAAGGCTCCTCCTGAGACTTTCTTGCACTTGGTCGTTGTCGTTTCGCTTTTCCTTGTCAATACCGGCGGCCCACCCATAATCTACAAACTCCACCTTGGAAGCTGGTACATGACACGTTGAAAGCGGGGACACCTGGCTTAATGAGATTCCGGGCCGATCGTCCTCACCCCAGCAAGTCTTTCAAATGTATGGGCCAGCCGGTGCGTTCGTTATGCGACATACACAAGGTCGGAAGAATCCGCGTTGTAGCGGGCAGGAGATATATGGGACCTCGCTGTCGTATTTATTGTGGATGTTGATAGATTTGAGACCCTTATAGGCTTCCGGCAGAACTTCATGCATGGGTCGCAAAAGCTCGTGTCGGAGGTTGACGTCAAGTCGTTGAGCAAGTCATCATATTGGTAGTGTTCTCCGTCTGGCGTCACAGCGTGTCTCCCGGGTGATTGGCTTGCTTTGACGTGTAACCATCCATAAAGTTGCCATCCTGCGTAGGAAGGGTGATGCAGAGATGCGGAGGGCGGGCGGATCGTAGCCAGAGTCCGTAGCACTTATCGTACGTGACGTGGTCCTTCCTATGCTTTCCTCACCGTCGCTGGTCCTGTTCATCGCAGAGCTTGAAAATAAACTCCGGTCCCGTGATGAGAAGCTGAAATTGCGGAAATGGAAGACCTTCGTCATCGTGAGGATCGTAAAAGGATGCAAAGCCAAAAGCAGGATCGGGAGAGCAGGATGAGGACGATGCGGCTGAGGAGTTCTAGGGGAAGTATCGGGGAGTTGACAGCGAGGTCACGTCGGTCTATGAGGGATAACGCTGGGACCTTTGTGCACTGTAAGGAGAGTGATCAGTCGCCAGCCTGCTAAGTCCTGGTACCTACAGCATCACCCTCCGCCATAGTGGAATCAATAGCGCTTTGAGAGCGCAGTCTCAGAAGTTCCGACGGTTTGTGATGAATGGAATATAAATCGAGAGGAAGTAAGGAGAACAGGTGAAAGATAAACTGATGGGGATTCGAAGCTCGGTTCTCTCTGATGGTACCTGATCAGGGGATACCTGAGTATGTTGCAGTCTACCTCGCCGCGGTGCTGACCCAAAAATCCGTGACAATTAAGCAGAGTGGAGCTGAGGCAATCCCAGACTTATACCATAGCCGACGGAAAGTAGCTACCCTCGACCTGTACCTATCGATGTCTGCAAAGATCAAACTCTATCAGCTGGATAATATACCTTGGACAGGTGCTCACCCTTGCGTGAGACAACCTGTTCTTCTGACAACAGGTACATCCTCCTACAGTTTTCGAACTCCCTATTTTTACTCGTCTCTTCATCTCCTCCACCTCTTGCTCTGTGCTATCCGAAAAGCCTGCCCAGAAGGACTCCTTAAAGGCCTCATCGTCGTGACCCTGATGCCATCCCTCTTCCCAGCTGCAATCCACGAAGTCCCACGACTCCGTCTTCCGTCCCCGCGCCATCGAACGAATCGCTTCCAAACGATCGTCCGCCTCCCAGTGACTATAGCAGGGAGTATTGACCCCCGGATCGAGTATCATCCCATCTCGACAAGCACAAGGGTGATAAAACATCCGATACTTCATTCCATCGATCTGAGGGATCTGCTGAGCGGAGACGTTGTGGACCGTAACGCTCCTGAGGTCCGACCAAAGCGCTGCGAGGTGTTTGATCAATGTGCCAAACCGCTCAGCAAGGAATCTCTCGAGCTCGAACCTGAGGAAAGTATACTGATCGACCGACTGTAGCCTTGATAGATGTTCTTCATTCGTGACGACTCTCGGCATCATATACCTCTTCTCTAGGTACATATCGATCGTGGGGTATGTGACACAGAGATTATCCGGATGACACTCCGCGATGACCTTTCGGAAAGGATGAATGAGGTTAAGATGTCGATCTTCCCAATCGACGATGCTCCAGTACGCTTTCGCACCAACCGAGAGGCGTTTTACTTCACCAAAGAGATGACCGCCGGATCGAAGGATCATCTCGAGCTCTTCGCATAGGTCTCTGCTGGGTATCTCTTCGATGTGGAGCGTATCGATCGTTTCAAAGAGTGCAAGCTTTCGTCGGTGCGAAGCGAAGGAGGGGAAAGGGTATTGTATCGTCGAGCTCGGGATGGCCCGTTCCTCTTCGTCTTCGCTTTCTGAATCCGCATCCGCAGAAGGCCAGACTAGGTATTCCCTTCCAGACCTCAGCGACTCATTGGCTCTAGCATCATACATCGCCGACCATTCGAGGTAGAAATTTGTGCTCAATAGTTCACCCCAGCCTATAGCAGTGGATGCCGATATCTCCCTTCGGCGAGACCGTCGGAAACGAGAAGGTCGTTTCGCCAGTCCAGCGAAGATGAGCGGAGCATTCTGGCGAGTGATAGTGAGTTCACGGTATAGGAAGGGAGCGGCGAGTTCGTAAGTCTGTCGAGAGCATTGGAGTAGGCAGGCGAGAGTCGCTTTTTGAGACTGGGTGAGAAGGTGTTCGCAGACGAGGAAAAGCAGCTCCGGCGGAAGGTTTCCTGGTGTCGAAGGTGAAGCTTTGGACGGTGAAGACGTGGATCCTGCCATCATTGATCCTTATACCGAGTCACGACCGAAATGTCGATAGACCTGGTGGGCATTCGTGTCTGACCTTATATCACACAACGTCCTTCAAGATAGCGTAGGGGTCATAGATGTGGGATTCAGAAGCAACCCATCCTTTCGGCTCCAAACTTACGTAAGCTTGCAAGGAACGTTTCAGCGATCCAAGTGATCCTCGTTCAACCTTTAAATTTCTTTTCTATTCAAATCCAATTCAGCGACCAGAAGCGCCTACACCAGATCGAGCCTTTCCCCCCAGAGTCACTGAAAGATACACCAAGATCATACGCTTCTGTCCGAGCTGTTGTCTAAACCTCCAAGCTGTCGTGCTCCATCGTGGACTCTGTCTGTGCGTCTAACTCCTTTTTTCGTGTTCACAAGCGAGGTCTGACGTTGGCTCACCTTCAGTCACCCCGCTCCTTCTCGCCCGGGCCGTCACACTGTCGTTCCTAAACCCTTTCCGACGCGCCCGAGTCGAGACCGATGCGGGACAAATAACGCTTCAAGTGAAATGGGGTAGAGATAGGTCAGTCCATCTTCCACCTTCATTAAAACATCTCCTTCCATCTTCTCCTTCGTCGTTGCTTCTCACCAAAGCTCATGAGCACTCTTCCCCAGATTCAACATCCCAATCCCCCAACCCGCTCTCACCCCACTCTCAACCCTACTCGCAACCCTCTCAGCCCAAACCGGACTCCCCCACGATCAACTCAAACTAATCTATAAAGGAGCAGTCCTAAAGGATCAATCCCTCAACCTCACCTCATACGGCATAAGCGACGGAGCGACCCTCGTCTTAGTCGGGAAAGGAGGAGAAGTAGTCGGTGGACCACCGCAGGCTGCTCCTCCAGGACCGAAGAAGAATAAACAGCCAGACACTTCTACAGAGTCCGTCCTTGTCGATTGGATAAAAAATCTGGTTGGGAACTTGCTCGGTCCACTACAACCTTCCATCGTCACGTTCATCTCGCATACCGATCCGAAAGCTACCAATCGACCTGCACAGATACCGGTTTTCGAACCGCTTCAGAGGGAACATGCGAGGTTATCCGAGATGCTATTGAGGGGATTGCTGGATCTGGATAGCGTGGAGATACCGAACGGATGGGCAGATGCACGGAAGGAGAGGAAAGAAGGGGTCAGGCGGGTACAGGGGGAGTTGACAAAAGTCGACGAGGCTTGGGGAGAGAGGAAGAAGCTCGGCGCCTAGATGGGGGCATGTATGTGCATGGGTATAGACACAGCTCGAAGATCAATACCTGAAATGCGCGATGATGGTGGACGGTGACAAGTTCGGTGACATAGACATGTCAAAAAGGAAAATTTATGACCTACCATGTCAGACACAGTATTTCCCGTGGCTAGGGCGATCACTCACATCTTGTAGACTATTGACCCATTCGTCGCCTCTGCTCCTACGACCTCGTAATCTATTTCGATATCTAGGTCTCGATTGTTCCGGTTATTCGGAGAACATGACAGGTAGCCACGTATTGTGTCGTTTTCCTGGAGATCAGCCATGGACCCCTCATCATACGCACTGAGACAGTAAGGGTATCAGGAGTGTAGAATACGGTCTGCTTCCAATGCGTATACTGACAAGTCGGCTGAGCTCAACTCATCACGACTCACCTTGGCATGTGGTCCAGTGCTGAACTGTATTGGTTTGTGACAGCATGAAAAGGCAATATCGAACCACCCCAGGAAGGCATGTATATCTACTATCAGCCCTAATCGAAGCCCATCACTCACAGTCGTTCCGCGTAGCACGAAGCTCGAAAGGCGCTTTGAACGTCAAGTCATCTTTCGTCGCTGTTCGGATGTCAATATGTTTGATAGGGAAGGGCTGTGTAGCGACCGCCTTCAGCTCGACGCAGTCGACGAGGGGTTCTCGAAGGGCGATATCTTTGATACAGGAAAAGTCAAAACCGTAAACGTCGTCCCAGACTGCGAAGGGTCAGAAAGAATCGCTTCCCGTAGCATGTCTCACAATTGATCTTCTCCTCCTTATAGTCTTGATCTTCGATGGCGGCGAGGAAGAGGGTAGCTTTGTCGGGAAAGAGAAGTCCATCGGGTGCCTAGCGACTCATTAAAGACGAGACAGGTCTTTTGGGACGGTCTCACCAGGTACTTATCTCTCGCCAGTAGCACTGTATCCAGCATCGACTCGTACAGTAAGAAGTAACCCATCCACTGAGCAGCATCAGCAGCGATCTCAGCGAGTGAAAGGGAAGCTCACTTCTGATATTATGATATCCACCTTCTCCACCGATAATTGTACATCCTCCAATTTCCCCTTCACCAGCTCGATTCCTGCGACAAACATCAGCTCGCGGACATGCCTTGACGAACATGCCGAGGGGCGAGCCAGCATAGTAATCCAGCAGCTAGGTGTCACTCACTATCTTCCGTGAAACCATTCGCTCGGACGATCTTCTCCGCTTGATCCAGAATATTCGACATGTCGATGCCGATCACCAATTTCGCTCCAGCTTTCGAAGCGAACATCGAGAGTATACCAGTCCCACAACCAACCTGGATTCTCATCAGTGAAGCTACCATTCGATGGAAATCCTCTGCTACATTACAGCAGGAAGGTATTCATCGGGTATGAAGCTTTTGGAGACTTACGTCGAGTACGATTTTCCCTTTGAAGAGGTGTTGGTTCTGCATGATTGCGTTTCGGTAAGAGATTGTTCGGACGGAATCTTTTAGCATTTCCTCGTGGATCCCTTTGCGGCATCAGCCAAAGTTCTACCCTAGCCCAAAAAAGAACTGACCGAAATGTGCATAGCTGAGAAACGGGTAACGCTATCAGTGTCCAAAACTTAGTCATTATGATTGCCGTACCTATCTGCGTAACTGAAGAGGTCAGTTTTGGATAAGCTGATGCTGGGATCAACTCACTAATCCCGACTAGTCATCTGGTCAACAGGCGGCAGTCCTTGGGTTGAAGGTTGCTCCACCGGTTTGGCGGTGGAGTTAGGGTGTGACATCTCGTTGATATCTGGTACGAGCGGTGCACAGCAAGGTGAAATTGGCTGAGAAGCGATGGAACGCAACGGTCATGAGCACAGTTGAACTAACCTGAAATTCCTGCAAGGTAAGGCACAGGCTCTCAACCCTTACGTGGCTTAAATTGGGTCATCCAATATCACTCCGCCTTTCATTGTGTCGTGAAGCCATGCATGATACTCCCGAAATAAACTCGTAAAAATGCTTCACCTCTTCCCGGCAGGTCTCGGACGAGCAAATCCACCTCCTCCGACTCTTGGACCGAAAGCGTCGAAAGCTCGCTTGATACTATCCTTCCCTTCATCATCGCCTGCACTCGGGGAGATTGCTCCAGGACCTGGAGAAGCGGGTAAGGGGATCTGTGTAGCTGATTTCACCGGCTGAAGACTGGGAGACGGTCGAGGACGACCGAAAGCCGCGCTTTGACCGAAAGCGGAACCGGACGTAGGGAGGGAGGAGGAATGTGTCGGTTTTGAGGGGATTGATGATTTTAGATAGGATTCGGTGAGATCGGAAATATCAGAGGTTTCGAGCTACTTCTCAGCTTGGTCTGATGTTTGAAACGTACCTTGGCGGTGATCTCGATGCCGGCTTTGTCCTTGGCGTCTTGCTGGATACCTCGGACACCGCTAGAGTAGACCATCCGGAATTTGATTGGACTGCCGGAGGGACAGGTGTAGACGAACAGAACACGGGATTTTCCGCCAGATGAAGGGGCTGCTGCGGGTCTAGATGGTGATTCAGCCGATGTCGAGGATTCCTCCTTAAGAGTCAGGTCCGTGACGTCCGGCTCGTTAGCTTCCGTCTCGCCAGACGCCTTCTCCTCTTTCGGCGCGATCTCGTCTGAAGCCTTCACTTCCGGCTCAGTCTTCGGGGTCCAAGAGATAGGGACGGCTCGAGCACCGCCCTCGGACGCGTGGAAGGTATTTCGTGCCTCATTTGATACCGGCACAGCTCCTGGCGCAGAGGCGGAAGGAGGAGTTGGATAGGAATAGAAGGTGTAGCAGGGTGATTTTCCCGGTAGCTTCGAAGCGAGTGAAGAAGGCGTACAAATTTCCGACTTGAGGAGAGAGATCGCTCCAGGATTGGCAGCGGGTATTTCCTCCTTGTCAGCATAATCTTATCGTGAACAACTCACCAAGCAGACGATCCATCCATCATCACTCCTCTCTCCACACTTTCGTAAAGCATCCGCGACTCCATCACCCCATTGAAACTTCCCTCCTAGCCCCTCGACCGCTTTCTTTCGCCTCGACTCAGCTTCCGGGTCGAGAGCAGCCCGCTTCGCTTCGGCAGCTTCGGCTTCTCGAACTTCAGCTAGCGCTGCTTCGGCAGCACTGAGCGGAGGAGGCGAGGCGAGGTGGTTCAGATATGCGGTGAGAGCGGAAGGTGTCAGGTCGTTCTGCTTTTAGCGAGGTTCCAGATGTGATGGACATACGATGGAGGTTGCAAACCAGTCGTGCTTGAAGTTGTTCCCGCCAAGTGCTTTCAGTAGTCCCGCTCTCGAAGACGCCTGGAGCATCTTGGCTCGAACCTAGGTGTAAGCTTGTGTCGATGAAGTCCAACTTACTCCTGCATCGTCCGGGACAAAAGTCACCATCATCCACTCATGGTTCCCTCCATCCTTCGAGTCGAGCCGGTATGCGAAGCTCGCCGGTGTCTTCGAAGAAGGTAATGCAGGTGGAAGGAGTGCGATATCATCTTTATAGGATGACTTTGGCTGCACCGTACTATGATGTGCAAACGATTCTAAAATGATCAGCTCTGACGGTCTTGGCCGAACTCACCTCCTTCGATGATGAAGACGAGAGCTCTGACATCGCTCGCATCGTTCTGGGCAGAGGAGAAGGAGATCTTGAGGGAGTCGGGGACTTTGATCCCGGATGGAGCGGACATATTGGGATTTGAGAAGAGAAGCCAATGGTTCGAAGATTGTTAAATACCGAAAGATACCGGAGCCATCCAGGCACGCGTTCAGTGACGTTTTAGGGTTGGAAATCTCCTTTAAGTCCCTTATGATAAACGATATGTCTCAGAAGCGATCCGCTTCGCCAAGTGTAGAAGCTCCAGATCCAAAACGACCTCCAACTCTCCATGCGTGGCTTCACCCAACCGCGCCCCCATCACTGATCACCCATTCACCACCCCTCCATGCCTCTTCATCAACCTTCCTCTCCTTCTCCGTCTCCTTCCTCCCGGGCTCACATGTTACTTCCGAAGCAACATTGACGAAAGAAGCGAAACGAGTGATCCGTGAACTCGATGCAGTCAGCTTGATTGGCGACGAAGCGATGTCTGCGAATGAACGAGCTTTTCAAGATGGCGAAGGGAGAGCTCCGGGGAGGAAGGGGAAGGAGAGAGCGAGAGAACCGGATCACAGGATGTGGGCTGTCAGGACTCTATGTCTCAAAGAAGGGAAAGATGGAACGGGAGGGGAGGACGACTATCAGGTAAGTGATTAAGGAGCTGGATTCGAGCTGATAGAAGTTGCTCGAATTGTTTAACGATGATGGCGAGAGGTTTGGAGGGGAACGAGTGTTGAAAGTCATGAAAGATTTGAGAGGGGTTGATGTGTTGAGTGTATGCTGTCGATGGGTGAGTCGCGCTCCTGAGTATCGCTGATGGCAGTACGGCGGGGAGATGATAGGGGTATGTCCTCGCTCCGACCGGAACTGACTCCAAGCCTATACGATTCCAACATATCGGTCTGACTGTCCAGACGTCACTTACTTCCCTCCTCCAATTGGTCTCGCTCCGAGACCTACGGAACGCTCTCGAAGGACTGGATGAGGATATCGCGGCTATCCGAGAGACGATCAAGCCGGGTTCAAACGTTGAAGATGAGCAAGGCAAGTATGACAGCGTTGAGGATGTGGGGAGGTTGGAACGACTGGTCAAGGCGAGAGAGAGAACGAAAGGCAGTCTGGAGGCTAGGGTTGGGTGGGCTACGATGGATCAAGCTAGGCAGGAGGCGGAAGCATCAGCAGACGGAGCGGGATGGATTTAATAACTTCCCGTCTACCCAGTTCTACAGGCTGACGCGGCATTTACTGCCGACTCCATGTAAGCACTGATCATGCCAATCTTCTTGATGACAATATCTAGTGGACCGTCCACCGTTGCGAACGCATGCCGACGAAAGCTCCGTCCTCCTCACTCTAGGTGGTTCAATCAAACAAACCCATGCCATCGCTCCACACACATCTCCGCTCCTTTCCTGACCAGGTTGAGTGTGAGTACCGCTGACAGGCAGTGTATATCCTCGGGTATGACTTCTTGAGCAATGGTGTCGGGGGGGAAACGGAAGGCCGCCACATGCCGCTAATGACCAGGCGACTTCAGGTAAATCCGGTCGCGTGGCCAGTTTATTATGCAGTACGAGTACTCTAGTGAACGAATAATTAGAGCCGAGTTCAACGATGATTTCCCAAATCTTCCAAATCTCCATCCATTCTGCCTAAAAAATGTCTCTGCCATGTCAAATACCATCGGATCTCCTTGAAGGCAAAGACTAAATAAGACGCTCCGTGGCGTTGTCCTTCTGTTTCTATCGCGATACTGATTGTTCTGCGGCAAAAGCTCAATGTAGGGATCACCTCCATTCAAGATGACTTTTTTCAAGCCGTCGAGAGTTAGCCCAAGCGTGAGGGCGAGGGCGCACTCGACATTGAAGCCATTCCCTCGCAGAATACTTCCGCTCTTCCTCAAATCGATGGAGGCTGGACTGCTTGGACGTACCTCGCGCAGCTACTGGACTCGAAGTAAGCTCTCACTCCATAAATCGCTGAAGTTGATGTTCTAGACTCTAGTCTGGGGTGAACAATGATCTCGTCTGACATTCGGTAAACCGCTGATGTATTCAGGCTTCGTCAACTCATATGGAGGTATATCCATCGCCTCAACTCTGCTTATAACCCAAGTATTCCTTGATCACTGTCAACACGACTTCAACTCGTCAATTGCCCTTCCCCTCGTTGGGACTATCGCGACTGTACGTACCCCCTCGGGAGTCCGGCTGACATGAAGGGTTCGATGTACCGCCTCCTCCTCCGCCCGAAAACGATCTTTTTGAACGCTTATCCTCGTCTACGGTCTTATACAATGTGGGCGGCCTGGTGCTCGCGACAGCCGGGATGGTCGGCGGCGCTTTTGCCAAATGCGTCTGCCCTCACAGCTGAAGTTTGCTGATAACAAAAGGCCGGAAACGCTGGTTCTCACACAACTTGTGATGTACGGCCTAGGAGGAGGTGAGTACCGCCGGAGTGAAATGACTGACGATCGCTATGCTGTACTGCCCGACGATCGCGTATATGCAAGAACTAGCCGACATCTTAAGCTGAGTTTTCAGGTGGGAGTGGTGGCTCCGCCGTCGATGGTTCGCTTCAGGCGTCATGTTCTCCGGAACAGGTGAGTGCGAGCTCGGTCGACCGCGCTAATCTCAGGTGTCGGAGGATTGATGACGCCGTTCAGCTCGTTGGCCCTTTTGAACCGCTACGGTCGTCAGACCGCCCTTCTCTCCATCGTAGTTCACTGATCTCATGTCGAGCTGACGCTAGGTAATCGGCGATTGCGTACTGCTAACTGTGCTCATCCCCATCATCCGAGGTCGACTCCTCTTAGCCACGTCAGCCCATACGCACCGCTCAATGCCAAGCAAAGCGCATTTTGGGATTTGTTTCTTTGCAGTCCTGCTTCAAGGTCTCGCCGCTTTCCTTCCTGGGACATATCTTCCCGGCGAGTCCTATAATCCCGCAACACTGATCTCAGCCTACGCATCCGCACTATACCTTCCTTCGGTGACCTGCACACTCTCCATAGCATTGATGAACCTCGCTCGTGTCCCTGGGCAGGCCCTCATAGGGTATGCGTCCGACCGAATCGGTCCTCGGAAACTCGTTCTTGCAATGGCGGTGGTCTCGACGGTCTCCGTCTTTGCTGGATGGGGAACAGCGACTACTACAGGCGGTATTCTTGGCTTCTCCCTTCTTTTTTGGGGCTTTGCTGGAAGGAAAGCATAGAAAGTGAGTGAAGCTGACATCAACTATACCGAATTCTCCCTCGGTGAGGTCGTCATCTGGACAACGTTGACGAAAAGCTTCATCTCAGTCCTAGAGAGAGATGATCCAAACCTCCCACCGCTACTCTACGCGCTCTTCTCCTTTGCTCGAGGTCTCGGCTCGATCGCGTCTGGCCCGCTGTTTTCGGCCCTCCTCTCTTCAGGCGGACTGCACGGAACAGGCGGATATGGCGTGAAGAGATATGGAGCGTTGATTCTATGGACTGGAGCGGGGATGGTGCTGAGCGGTTCAGGCGCGAGGTACAAGGGCTTCAAACGGGATTGGCTTAAGACGGATGTGGAGCAGTAGTAGACTTAACGTACAATCAATCCTTTGAGGAGATAATCCAGTACTCGTATTTGCTCTAATGTCTCTTTCCCCGGCTTAGACGAGCTTCCCGCCTGGCCCTGCAACCATCCCCACAACCCCTCTCGCCGCTTTCCCACCAGCTTCGCGCGAGTTCCTTGCTGCCAATAGGGAGATCACCAAGCATGACGCTACGAAAGCCGTACTATGGTCTAACCGTTAGTGACGAGTCACTCGAAACAGGAGAGCAGGCGGACAATTTGTAGAATGTGATCCGGGAGAGCTGCCGTTCTTCTTCCGACGTGCGGGAAGAGGCGAAGATAGCTTAGGTCAGCCATGGCGATGTGGGCGAGACGTACAGCGGAGATTCGGGAGAGCCATGATGTGGGGAGTTAGGACCTAGCTCGAACGAACGAGGATATTTACAGGTTATATCAGAACCTGAAAGTTTCCAAGGTTCGGGAGCGGAAACAACTTTTGAGTTCCTCGACCTCCCGCTTCCGCGTCCACGACCAAGAGCTGTTCCGCCTTCCTTCTCGACCATTTCGCATATGATTCTGTACAGATAGCAAAACCCAAAACCTCGCAGTTCATTCATTAAGCTGCAATACAGACTCATTCCGCCGGGTTGGTATCTGTCACCTCGCCATGTTCAAGAAGCGTACACGACCTACCGCCGTCCGAGACAAACCCGCCCCGGAAGGACCTCTCGAAGAGAAGGTAGCTTCAGGCTCAAACAGTGAACCGGAAGAAGAAGAGTATGCATGCCCTCACCTGACGTCAATACGCAGTAGCTCATCTCAACTCAGATCCAACATCGACGAATTAATCCTCCTCCGTAAACTCCGCCGTTCTCAGCCCGGCATAAACCTCGAAAAGCTCAACCGGGGTGAAGAACGTCGTAAAGGGAGGAAGAGGGATGTATTTGATGGTGCAGCCGAGAACTTCGGGTTACAGACTCAACGGAACAAAGATGGGGATAAGGATGAGTGAGCCTTACGGTGCTTTATGGATGTAAAGGCTGATTGTGGGTTCAGTGAGCTTGAGGATGAGAATGAACGTGCGAAGAGATTGGTTCGATCGAATAATTTCACTCAGCAGACTAATGCTCTTGATGTCGATAAACACATGTGGGTCTAAGCGCTGTGAGGTTAAATGGTCTGAAGTGGTGCTGACTTAGAGTCAGGTTGGCATATATCGAGACTGAGTTACAGAAGAGACGAGGACAAGCCTCAGCCGAAGGACAGCGGGACGAAGCGTATGATCCTCAGGCGGAGTTGTACAAGATCGCGGAGAGGTACAAGATCGAGCAGAGGAAGAAGGGGGAGGATGAGGAAGGGAACGTGACGAATAGTTTGGGGATGTTGACGAGTATACCGGAGGTCGATCTTGGGATGGAGTGGGTGGCCCTCTCCTCGGGCTTGATGATGATAGCTGATCAGGGTAGCAATCGGCTGAGAAATATCGAGATGACTGAGAAAGCGAAGCGGGATATGCTGGAGGCGAGGAAAGCGGCTGTGATAAAGCGTCGGCCTGAAGATGAAGACTTTGCTGCGGCTAGGTGTACGTCTACCGGCTTAGCCTAGAGTGCAAGCTGATGTAGGCAGTCTTCCGGCCTCAGCTCCGCGTTGCATCGGATATCTACGCAATCGAAGACGCTAAGCGAGAAGCTGCTGGGCTACCACCTACCTCGAAGCCGCCGAGAACGGATGGACCGAGACATGAGTCTGCTACAGATGAGCAGGTGTATGATAGGTTCAAGAAGAGGTGAGTTCCGCAAGTTACGTCATGAATCAAGCTAATAGCTGCCTGCAGGATGAAGCGGTAGTGTCTACTGCAATTATAATAGACTTGCGCGCAAAGCCTTTGTGCATGGTCCATGACGATTTTCACCCTTGGCAGCTCTCATTTCCTGGAGCCTATCTTCTCATCCGGAGCAAGCAATTGTTAACCGGGATATCCAGCGGTACCTACTATAAAGTTTTACCTTCACTCAACTGCCATATGTGAGAGGGTCGATGAGCACCCCGATCGCGACTAGTGTTCTTCTTTCTCTGTGTGAACATAGACGGTGACATGAGGTCTCCTACTGTGCCGCGAATCCGCGATACCACTAGACCGCCAGGATGGAAATGGGAACAATCGCAATCCGTGCCTAGACTGTCAACGAGTCAAAAATATTCTTGACGGTGGTATCGCCCATCTTCACTGCATTGATACCCACCTATACATTGCCGCGAGCTGGCTGGGGGTTAAGTTCCTTGCAGTTGCAAGCTGTCTTGCGATGGCTTGCTCGACCCCTTCGCATACTCGAGCCTCGACATCTACCTCTTCAGCAACCCTCGTCAATACCCCTGTACTGCCGGAGAATACACCGCTCCGAACAAGCTCGATAAAGTATACCGACGGAAGCAGTCTGAGCGAATCTACAAATGGAGGAGAAGAGGATGAAGAGATTGCCAGGGAGGTAGAGGTGTACTCACCGGGGAAGAGCACGTTCTCACAGACGGTTCGTTCGTTTCACTTTTTTAAACGAAACGAAATCTAAAGGTTTATTAGCTACTAAATACCTTTGGCGATATTATTGGCACCGGGTTACTAGCATGTCCGATAGCTATAGCCCATGCCGGATGGATGCTCGGTCCCCTCTTCCTCATCATCGTAGGCAGGCCTACTCACACTTTGGACGTAAGGCCATCTCCCTGAGACCCTCACGACCAGCTGATAAAAGAGTTCAGTCTCAAGATCCTCGTCCGCATTATCGAGAAGGACCGTCGTTTACGGAGCTTCACCGACGTGATTGGTTATGGTCTCGGACCAACGGGCGAGAGGTGGGTGACCATCATCTTTGTCGCCGAGGTTTGCATATGGGTGTGAGTGGATACTCCCATCACTTGAAAAGTATCGGCTGAACGGATGGATGTTGCTTATCAGTGTTGCGCTTGTCGTCTTATTCTCGGATTCGCTCAACGCCGTCTGGCCGATCTTTACGAGTGATCAATGGAAGATTGTCGGTCTCGCTGTGTAGGTTCCCGCATAATCATTTACAGCTACATCTTCTAACAACCTGTAGGGTCATTCCGACAGGTTTCTTCCCGCTACGATACCTCTCTTTCTCCTCGGCTTTGGGTATTACGTCGACGTGGACTCTCGTTGGGATCCTCATCTTCTCGGGTATCGCGACGTGTGTTGATCCTCTTTTCTGCTGGCTTTAGCTGAGATGTTTCGCAGTCCACACTCGCCAGGATCACTTCGTGAGCCAGCTCAAACCGATAGTCTCCCGGCGCACGGGTTGATTAAGTTCGGGACGGTCTTTGGACTGCTCATATCCGGGGTGCGTACGGATCACCACTACTTGATTAAGCTGAGAAAGTACAGTTCGGTGGACATGGATTGATACCCAACCTGATCCATGACATGAAAGACCCGAAACAGGCCGATCGGGTATGCAATTGGGCTTATGCGATCTCGATGACGGTATATCTCATCGTTTCGGTGGTGGGGTATCTCATGTACGGGACGAATGTGTCGGACGAGGTGAGCACACCGTGTTGCCTGTCTTCACCAAGGTCTGACGATTCCCAGATCAGCAAAGATCTAGCCAAGACGCCTGGCTTTTCACCTGTCCTCAACAAGCTGGCAGTATGGACAGTCACGCTGAATCCGTTGACAAAGATTCCGCTCGGCTTGCGACCTGTAAGACTCCTTGAAAAGCCGCGCAGCATACGCTGATCATCAGCGTCTAGCTCGCCGATATCATCTTCAGCTATCTCAACCTACACCCAACCCTGCTCATCCCCCTCGGTACCGAAACGCCACGATACGTCACCGAACCGAACTCCCCCTGCTCCACTCCACCTCTCTCTTCGTTCGTGGAAACCGTGTCATCCACCGCTGAGATACAACATGCACGACGAGAACGGATGAAGTCCATCCTTCGACCGATCATTCGTGTCATCCTAGCTGTCTTGGCGGTGATGGGCGCTTTAGTGATGCCATCATTCGAAAGCATCCTGAGTCTCCTCGGAAGCTGTTTCTCGGTAGCTATGACATTGGTCATTCCCATTTGGGCAGGAGCGAACGTCTTCGGCTGGAAGAGGTACGAGGTTGTTGTTGTTGTATTTTCCGTCATGATGGCGGTCGTTGGTACGGGATGCGTCTTGGTGGATCAAGTGAATAGTAGATCTTGGAGGTACTAGATGTTGGGATAGATACTGGTAGATGTCATATATTATGGGGCTAGTTTTGAAATATCTACCGATTTGGCTTTTCCTTCCAAGATCATCTCCGCGAGACATAGGCCTGTACCGGGACCTTGAGTGATTCCCCAACAGCTCAACCTGCGCCGCGCCCATCAGCTTCTTCTCAGCAAGGTATTGTTTGACTGACCCAGAGCCGACATAGACCCCCTCGACGCCTCTCACCTTCCCAACCAATGGCCGTCCTCGATCAGCGATAGGTAAGAAACAAGCCTGTTCAGCTTGAACGTCCATCCCATGCTCTTTCGTAAACACCGGCGACAAAGCTGCAGCTTGCGAATGTAACTTTGCGATAGCTTTCGGGGATGGTCGGACCTCGGCAGCCGTCGGAGGAAGGGGTTCATCATCCCCACACCCACATCTACCTTCGTCAGTACCTATCTCATCCGAAGTCTCGAGCAAGGGGTCGGCGAACTCACATGTAGGTCGTCCCATCTGGTCGAGCGTATACTTCAGGCTCACCCTGACTCCCATCCGCCATCGCCATATTCGTGAAAAGACAATGCGCGGTCAAACCCTCCTTCGTCTTGAGGACTATACTATGTGCTCGATGTCCAGTCACTCCAACTCTTCCTCCGACTTGCTTCCCCAGAAGGTCCACAGCGAGTTTCCCAGTCCAAGGTCCTGCGGCTAAAACAACGACATCTGCGGGAAGTTCGACCTTCTCCCCGCCGCCTGAAGAAGGGATGATGGTGATCGATCTCGTTCGGTCGTTTTCGAGTTTTAAGGAGGTAGCTCGACCGTGTACGTAGAAAGAGTTTGGTTTGGTTAGGAAGACTTCGGCAAGGAATTTGGTCATGAGCCCAGGGTGGACTTGAGCGGTGGTCTTATGTCCTCCAAGGGTACGAGAGGATTGAACAAGTCCTTCTGGTAGCCATTTGAGGGGTGAAGGTCTTTTCGAAGGTCTTGTGGCGTCAGTTTCAATAGACTTTTTCGTGGGGGTCTTAGCTTGAGCCGAAGGGATGGGTGAACTTACTTACGAGAGTGTCTACGGTCCGATAACCCCATTTCTCTTCCCCATCGAACTCCATCGCGAGCTTCTCATGCAGATCATAACTCATCGCCGCGAGGCCTATTGACAGACGTTCATAATCAACCCCTGCATATCTTCGCCTAAAGGAGGCTTATGACGAGGAGGAAGGGAGGGAAAAGACACCACGCACTAGCAGTAGCTGAACCATGCCAATCCTTAGCCAAAAAACCACCACTATAACCCGAAGCTCCAGCAGCGATCTTCGTCCCTTCCACAAGGGTGATCTTGGTCTCGGGTGACCTGGCTAAGGAGGTTGAAAGGTAGTATGCCGTGGAGGTACCTGCTATCCCGCCTCCGATTATGACGATGTTCTTGGGTTTGATAGTCATCTTGGCACCAAGCGCTGAGAGATGTGATAAGGATATGGTGGCTAAGTGTATTGGAAGGACGAGATGAGCAGGATTCGAGGTATTTTCACGGGGGTGGTCGCAATTCCTCCACTTTCATCGTCCGGTCTAACTCCGCTCCAAAAAAAACGTTACGGAAACGTGGCGATTTGCTACCGTGTGCCTCTCGTTTGTTCAGCACCAACGATTTTGGTAGTTGACCATGATGAAAGTTTGACTATGCATGCATCTAAAACATATGACTTTTCTCCTCGTCCTTACCGTGGCAACCTCGTTCTCTATCAGATAACACTGCTCCGCCCACTTGTAACACTATCAAACCTCTCCACATCCTCCATCTTCACCTCCCCATCCACAGACCTCGACATCAATCTCAACCTTCCTTCCACTCCTTCCTCCTTAACGCTCGCACTCCTGTCCCCTTCCACGACTTTACTCCCACTCCCACTCCCAATCCCACTTCCACTTCCAATCATCCCACTCCTCCCACCTTCAACCTCACCATCCGAAGACTCGCTATCCATTCCCCATTAACGTGTTCCCTCTTCTTCCCCTTTCCTCTCCGTCTCACTCCCTCGGCATAGGCGCATCCCTCAGCTGCTCCACGACGAGTACAAGGTTGACAAGGTTTCATCCCATCACATTTGAGTTTCCGTTCTCGGCATGGGAAACATGAGATGATTTGTCGCTTGGTAAGAGTAGATGTGATAGAGGAAGTCCTATGGGTTGAATGATGCTTGGGATGACGATCATGAGGGATCGGTCGGGGTGGTATAGGTTGATATGGTGGTGCGCTGAATAAGGGTGTCGATCTGTATATCGCTGCATCCGGTGCGGTACCGGTTGACGGATGGCTGGCACCGATGGGATAGGTGTGAGATCGGGTACGAGTGGCATGGGGTAGCCCGGAGTATTGCGACAAAGGGTTTGGCGGTCTGAAAGCGCCGTTGCTCGATTGTCGATCGTGTTCTGCTCGTTGTGGCATCACCAGACGTGGTACTTCGCCACGGACGTGGGTGGGATGGTGATCTGCAGACGTCAGGATACTCACACACGTAACTCAGAAGGAAGGTACTGACATTGGTATCCATCAAACCCGATCACTCCGTGCTGCACCGCAAGCAACGCATCCTCGAATCCGACATCATACCCTTGCGCATGTTCGGGCGATCTTTGGTGATCCCCACGTCGAGACGAGATAGCACCGGGGGCGAACCATGGTCTCGGCGAGATTTCCGAGCGATGATCGGGAGTGTGATCAGGGGAAAGAGGGTGATGATGATTGATTGTGCGGGGTATGAGATGACTAAAACACAGCGGGGATCAGATGAACTCCTTTGGAGGACTAGGGGAGTTTACCTTTTATGTGAATCAGTGTGTTGCAAATCTGAAGTAGGCCGGAACCCTTCCGGTTGAGGGAGGGACGATGTCGAAGTACTCGATCTCGCGCTTGAGCTTCCATCCGCTGATGACTGCCATGAAGGGAAGAGCGGGGTATCGGGATTAGCGGACAGCTTGATCGGTGATAGGGAGGCCCGAGCTGATGCGATTACCGATGGAAGAGGCGGAAGAGGCGGAAGAGGCGGCGGAAGAGTCAGCTTTGGTGCCGGAGCGCTAGAAGGTGGTGCGATGTGACGATCATTGGCTGCGTCTCTTGTGAGAAGGTTAGCGATCGATAACACCGAGACTGGCGAGGCGCTTATTCGAGTCGCCATGTGAGACGCATGGTACTCGCATTCGCTGCGAGAAGGTGAGTAGAGTTGAAGAGCCGAGAGTGATGGCAGAGTTGGAGGGAAAGGGTGTGCGGGGGACTTGCTGGAGTGTTTGCTGTGTGTCGAGTTCGACCCAGGCTTTCGAGGATGTGGGTCACCTTGATCGTGAGTTTGGTGATTCCCCTCGATCTCGCTCGAAGTACTCTCGCTTGGTGTTGAGGGTCGAGATCGTTTGCGAGGTTCTTCCGATCCTTGCTCGGAAAAGATAGTCACGGGCGGGATGACAGATTCGGATCGCATCTTCGGGAGACCCATAATGTCGTCGAGATCGTTATGCTGGTATAAGTGGCGGCGTTATGTCCATGATACTATCGCAAGTGCTTGAGGTGTTCCCAGTGCCGGTTGGACGAAGATGATTGTTTGGACTGTCGGTGACAGGGAAGTAACTCTCGAAGGAAAGAGCAATTGGTTTGACGTTATTGCTTACGAACTGGCCAAGACATGGGTACGGAAGTTCAATCCGTAGTTGGGGTGGCCAATGCTTGATACATATCCTGAACTCGAGCAGGGATGACGTGCTTTGAGAGGAGCGGAGCCAGATGAATATGGATTGTTTCTCGGTCGGTGGAGTCGGAAGTATATTGAGGACTAAAGGATGTCTTGTAGCGTTACTATGATGAGTTTTGTCAGCGCCGATAAGACGATGGAGCCTAATGAATAGTTTTACAGACCTGGATTTATTTCGAAGACGATGAGTGTATGAGCGGGGAAGACCGGTTGACTGACGTCAATGGGTCCTTTCGACCCACCGTCCGATAGTTGCGCCCTCCGTTTGATCGGATTCACTTTAGGCCCTGGATTGGTTAATCAAAGGAGACCCCCTCGGTTTTAAACGACTCACCTGGAATATGACCCCTCGGACTGGATGTATATTCTTTCCGTGATGGAGATTTCTGCAGCACTGGGACGATGTGGTGGTTGATTTGGCGGGAATGGTGATGTCGAAGAGAACGATGGGGAGTTTTCAAAGGGATGCGTTGAGGTAAAAGAGAGTATTCGTTGGGAATCGCCAGTGCCTGACTCCAGCGAGGTTGCTGGAATCAGGTCTGCTGGATTTCCTAGCGACCGCTGGAATCTCCCAACCCCCTGCATCACCCCTATATCCCCGATAGCGTAAACGGATACCCGGCCGGAAAGGAGTATGTCATAAATCAGGGCTATTTTGCTCCCGGTTTACCGATCCTTTGGCGAAGAAAGAACCCCTTTGCGCCTCCCAATCGGAAGCTTTTTGCCGGTCCTGAACCCCGCAGTTGATACATGGTGGGGTCCTATCACTAGCGTCAAGTTGTCTCCGTCATTCCCCACTAGACCCAGCCAAGTCGACCATCGACACCCGGCGTCGAAGCGTTCTTCTCGGGCTCGCCCGAATGTGGACCTGGAGTGGGGATAGTCGGGTTAAGCGATCTTAGCGATTCAAGACCGGCTTTAGACACCCTCCGACCGGGTTGGAGTGTAGTACGGTCAACCGGTGCTCTGTTCTTGTCAGCGACAACATGGAATGGCAGTACTCACTTTCGGTTATGCACCCAATGACCGTTCTTCCGGACTTCTCTCTCGTCACCCTTCTGCCGCTCCCTTTTGACGTCTTCCTTGGATATTTCTTGGCCCGGCGGGAGAGGTTTCGGCGGTCTCGCATCAAGACTGTTACTGGCCCATGCCGGTGGCAGGCTTTCTCGCATATGCCGGTGGTTTGGACTGTTATTCTCGTCCTCCTGCCCTGTACCTTCTCCATGTACTCCGCCCGACTGCTTCAAACCGAGCTCCGCTTCTTCGAACTGCATGAGTTCGGCAACGAAACCGATATTCGGGGATATGCCTTTCCGTCTTTCCGCGACATAGGCGTATGATGTTTTGAGTGTCCAGGCGTTGGCGTGAATAAGGTAGGCGAGGACAACAGTGACCGAGCGGGATTTGCCAGCTTTGCAGTGAACGTAGGTAGGAGCGGAATGTAGGCGTGCGTCGTCTGCGGTCAGCCACTATTATACGTAGCGACCCACTCAGGAAGTCGCATGCATCTCTCATTCCCTTCGCCACGCCAGACTCCTCGACGATATCCCGCATAGGGACCCGGTAATACCTCTCGAATTTGTCCCTCAGCATTAACCCCTCATCGTCATTGCACTCGAGCGCGGCGTTGAGTATCCGCTTCACACCAAGCCGTTTGAGCATGTCGACATCATCCTGGGAGGTGATTTCGGGACCCAGGAAGAGGAAAGAGGGGAGCACTGTGGAGACTATGAACGGGGTCATGCCATTGCGGGTTGTCGAGGGGACTGGTGTAGGAGTAGCGGGATAGAAGCCGTTCGGGCGAGCGGTATCGGAAGGCGACTGAGTGAAGTCCTCGTCATTCCCCATGACACGCTTGACATCGCCGAATGAGCTGGGAGAAGGTGGAAGTTTGGACTGCTCGTGACAGAGGGTTTGAAAGGACGAGCTGAGAGGCGTCCGTGGTGCGCGGTTGGAGTCGACGATGTTGGTGGTGAGCAGGCTTGATTTCTTCTTGATGTTAAGCGATTCCGGAGGGAGAGTCGCGCTACGTAATGTTTTGTCGATGTTTAGACTGAGCTTGGGGGGACGTCGAGATGTACCGGGTCCTGGTGGTGGAAGGTGCGGTCCCGAGTCTGTACGACGGGATGGCATGGAAGGGTGATGCGGGACTCGAGGTGGTGATTCGGGTCTTATCGTGGGAGGAGCAGACCTCGGAGGGGAGTACGATGCGGTCTCGATCGATTCGCCTGAGACGAGGTGGCTTCGGGCCTGCGAAGAAGCCTCTATTGCTGCCCATCCTCCTCGCAATAATCTGACAGCCCCATTCTCTACCAAACCCTCCATGATCCCTCTGAGCGTACTCGCCAGCTCGTCAGAGGCAGTCATACCTATCACAACTACCTCCACCGCGCTCGACTTATCCGCCCCGTCCCAAGCGTCTTTTCCCGTGCTGATGAACCCTGCCAGCGTGTCCCATGTTGTGACGCTCGCTTGAGACGATTTCCTGAAACGCTTAAAGATGAGGGATGGGATTGAGATACTGGCGGAGCGGGGTAAGTGAGATTCGAGGTACAGTCCTAGGGGTCGCGTATCCAGCATGAGCAGTTGGTTTGAGGATGTAAGTAAGTCGAGGAGATCTGTAAGGGAGATCGTCTGCTTGGCTGAGAATGGTGGGAAGGGCTGATTGGGCGTCATCGATGCGGAGCTGGTTCCGGGGGCTGGGGGTTTGGTGTCATTGATATGTAGGTTCTGCTGGATGGACGTCCGAAGCTGCGATATATCGTGGTTGTTCCGAACTGTCCCAGCTAGACGTCAGGCTCGCAAAAGCCATGCACTCACCTTCTCCTCTCAGACCTTCGCTTTGAGCCGGAAGCCCCTCATCCAAGCCTATTGCCTGTCCTTTCCCTAAATCCAGCGAGCGAGGTCTTGGCTTAGGCGATGAGCTGAGTGTGTGTTCGCTTTTCCTTACAGACCTCGCGGTAGATGACCTATCTGCTGCCGGATAAGACGGACCATCTGTCAGGAAAGGTTGAGCAGAAGTTGGCGGAGAGTCTCGTAAGTAAGCTAGGCGTGTGGGCGAATTGGATGAGGATGAGCTGGGTGAGGCTCGAGAGGTGTATTCGGTTTCGTTACTTGTCGCGAGGAAGCCAGGGAATATCGTCGAGGAAGGGGCTCTGGTTCCAGCCGGGACCGCCGTTGTCGGTATCCGACCTGAGCTATCAACGCCCGACATGGCGATTCCGAGATGAGTTCCCAGATTGTAGGCGCTTGGTTGAAGGCGGTGTGTTTACGAGTTCACAGAGACATTTTGGTGAAGACCGGTACGTGAACGACGGCCTTCAACGGCTCAGCAATCGCACTGAATCCTCGAGTGCGAGAGGTAGAGCAAAGTAGAACGCGCGGGACAGTCGCGGCAACGGACAAAGTGTAGAACGTATGGAATGAAAGGAAGGAGTGGAGGGCGTGTGGAGTATTCAGAGTCAAGGCGGTAAAGGTGGCGGTAAAGGTGGCGGTAAAGGTGGCGGTAAAGGTGTTGCTCGCGAGATCTTCCACGGTGCTTATTGTATCCTTTCCACATATACATTGTTGATTGGTTAGTACCCTGGACAGTCAATCCCTGCTGAATCGCATGTCCAGATCACATGAAATCATCATCGCTCCAAGCTTCCCGTTCCGCATAGTGTTCCTCGTCAAACATCCCTTCGTAACTCCGCTGTTTCTTCTGGTCTTCCAATGCCTTTTTCTGATCCAGCTCTTTCTGGTGCTACAACGAGACATATACGTCAGTCTGGCGCAGCGAGATCAACTGGATCGACGAACCCGCTCCGCTGCTTCTGCCTTCTTCCGCCGTCCTTCTTCTCGTAACCGCTCCTGTCGCTCGCCCTCATGATCCACCTCTTTCTCGATCTTTGTCTTATTCAGCCGATTGACGATGGCGTTGTCGCGCGTTGTGACGTAAACTATGAGCCAGGTCAATTTTCCGGCCGTGAATGCGAAGACTTTCACACTAGGCGGCACCTACCTCGCTTGACCTTCTTATCGGAATGGAAGGAGACCTGCCCCACAGCCATATTGCCCGTCTTCTGAAAGGGTCATCACATCAGCCCTGGATACTCAGAAATGCTCTGGCACCTACCTTCAGATTGGTGAAAGGGGTATAGATGATCTGTCAACCTCGTTGTCACCTTTCTCAATTCGAGGGACAGATCGGCGCACAGTGATATTGTCCTTCTTATTGCCTGTGGGGCATCGTAAGCGAAAGTCGAACGTGGACTAGCGGAGGCTGGCTAAGCGATGTCCTGCGTCACTCACCTTCTATGCTATTCGCCTTGACCAGTTGAGCAGAGTCGTTCACAAGCGCTGGATGCAGTCTGTCCCATTCCCCTTGTGGTTGCGAGTCTGGCTGACGGAGGTAGACGTGCGCGGATGACAGCTTGCTAGCTAAACTATCAGCTCTTTCTCACAATGCATAAAGGACACAACCTACTCGACGTGAAACCAAATGTCGGTTGAGAGACCGTAGCGTAGTAACTCCTCGTCTCGTGTTTAATGAGTATTGTTCAGTCCTAGCAGGAAGTGGTCGATGAAAAGGCTCACTCTCGACCTTGTCTTTACCCCTAGACTGGCGTAAGCTGATCATAGCCGGTGCAGTAATGGAGCCAGACATACATATAGATGGTCACGGGAGGGTCAACGACTATGTAAAAGATGAATCCGATAGCGCGAGGAGTTTGGCAGCCCACCTTTCGAAGTGAAAAAGATGACCATCTTTTTTGGTAATCTCGCGTGATGAGATTAGAGAGAGATTGTCACAGGAAGGAGTGAAGGTGAAACTGCCCTCCACCTTTCTTTGCGCATATCGAAGTCAGGCACAGATAGCTACAGTAGCATTCCGCCTATTACCGATACTGTGGCAGATGGACCAATTGTCCAGCTCGCGGTTTGATTTCCGAAAGTTCTCGTTTTGGCTTTTGCGGGTTAGGGTGGTCGACCCTAGGAACTGTGGTAATACCAGCTGAGAACAGGCATGTCTTCAGTAGGTATTCATCTTCGGAGCCGCAAGTCCGATGTTGAAGTTTGATTTTTAGCTGGATGGGTTCGAGATACCTACCGCCATTCTTCGACATTTCGACCTCGCTTCCTCCCCTTATACCGAATCTTTAGCAAGCGAAATCAAGGCGAGAAGGCGATCATATCCGGATGGGAAGCTGTTCTTCGACCAACTGCTCAGCTTTGCAGACCTAAACGGTCAGTTTCATCCATCTTGCTCAGGCTTAAGCTAAGCTCATGAACAAACCAGGTCCCTCCCTATATCCACCGACAACACCTGCTGCTCTCCGCCGACTCCTGCACTCCATTCATGGCTCACCCGTCGATCGTCTCAAGCAGGACTGCTTCTTCTATTACCTCCTCCGAGATTGTGATGCTGTACCGCCAAAAGCGAATGGGCATCACAGGGAGATGGAAGTGGATGAGAATGGGGAAGCGAAGTCCACAAGCAGGGCGGAGGGGTTTGCAAGACGGCGGTGTCTGCCGAAGCCATGGAGAGTGTTTATGGATGGATACTGGGCGCTAGATCATGCAATGTGGGATGTGAGCCTACTCGCCTCACCCGAGGAGCCAAGCTGAACATGTCCAGTCTGCTGTAGACTCCTTGACCGACCCATCGATAACGGACATCAATTTCATCCCGCACATCATACTCGTCCTGTCCACCCTGGTGTCGCCGCCCAGTGAAGCCTGCTCTCTAATACACACCTTCCTCACCCTTACCGGACGCGAGCTGGAGACACCCCTGGAGAACGACATCAGACTGCTTGCTATGTGCTCAACCTCGAGTATGTCTCAGGCGTTCGCATGGATCCGGACAAGGGAACCATCCGAAAACAGGGTCAGGATGCGGGAGGGAGTCTGGTGCTGGGCGCTCGGAGCACCAAAATCCCCTTGTGGAGCGGGAGATTGCGGTGTTCAAAGCAAAGCCTTGAAGGAGCTGCTTCATCTTCCCCTTCGACCGGAGGAGAACTCCCATCTCATCCACTTCCTGTCCCATCCTCCCAAGTCCATCTCTCCACTTGCCCTCTCGTTACTACATGATCTGATTACCCTTCGCCTCATCCACCAAGGGCAGTACGCGGAATCTCTTCAGCTTGATAAGGAACTTGCTGGAAGCGGAGGGAAGGAGGAGGATCGGCAGAGGCGGAGAGAGATGGTTCGCGAGTTTATCACCATCTTACCTGAGGCACAGAGGCGAGCATTGCTCATCGAGAGTGAGCTAACAGCACTGCGGAAGGATGAGGAGAGGAGCAAGATGGCGAATGGATACGCCGAGCCTTCAATGGAAGACGTTGCTATGGGTGGATCGTGGATCGACGTGGACGGACCAGCCGAAACGGGCACGAAATCGATTGCTCCGACCCCGATCCGAGCTCCCAATTCCCTGCTCAACATTGCACAAAATGCCCCATTGCCTACATCACCCGCTCCACTGCCTCGAGCTCGAAATGACTCGCCTTTCACCGGTCCGCCGCTCTTCGCCAGCTCATCAGCGCCCGCTGCTCCGACGTTGCGGGTCCTGTCGGGCAGTCCGTTTACGCTGCCGAAAAACGCATCCGCCTCAAGCAGCCGCTCGCTCATGCCGAAACCGCCCAAGCAGATCATTAACGACGATGCGAATCCCGTCGATCCGTCTATGAAGCGGTCGGTTCGAGGACGATCTCGCCGGGTCAGTTCTCTATCGAAAGATGCAGAACAAGAGGAAGCCATTCCACTGCGGCCCGAACAAACCTCAGCGACGCGTCGCTCAAATCGCCGCGTCTCGTCGAGCCAAAAGTCAGTTCCGCCTAAAGAGCCTACGCCGCCGCCATCACCTCCATCAAACAACACTCGAACGCGTCAGAAAACAGCTCCACCCACCATGCCAGGCGCTTTTGCACCTGAGGAAGAAGTTATTCCAGAGGATGAAGCAGCACCTCCAGCCAGTCAAAATGCGTCCTCCTCCACACAAGAATCGAAATCTCGCCCTACCCGAAACGCGAAGCAAGCGACTCTTGACGATGAGGACGGTCCCACGCTAGCAGCCAAAAGAACGAAAAGTAACACCGGTACACGAGCTCGGAAAGGTAGAAATAGTGTAGCAACGAGCGAGGTGACGGATGACGGTGGGGTCGGTGTCAGAAGGTCGACGAGAAGGGCTGGGACTGCTCAGTCTAGTGAGAGGGGGAGTCCGACTCCTAGTGTGATGTCGAATGTTGGTGGTCGGTCGGAGGCGGGGCGAAGGAAGAGGGTGTTGGGGAGTCAAACGCCGAGGATGACGACGAGGTCGAGGAGGGGTTGAGCGAGCGGAGAGATAGTAGAACGCTGGCAGTGCAGCAGCTATGACGTATATTACATGTTGTGGTGCCACAAACACCTCCACCTCTTTTCCCCGCCTTATGACGGCATTTCATGCCGGCTTCCTCCCCGTTGTACGCTACTCGAGTAAGGTTGTTTTCACTTCCGAGCCTACCTCGTATCATCATCCGCAGAATGTCTTACAACCTCCTCGCTGGTGGATACCGTGATAATTACGTCTACCTGACTTTCGAGTCCACCTCCGCCAAGCTCAAAGTCGGCAAGATCTCACCAGGAGTAAAGAACGGAACATGGATCGAGCCTTCCGCTACTAAATCTAATGGACCTGCCAGTGTGCTCTATAGCTTGTCTGAGGATTCGAATACGGGAGCTGCTGTGAGTTTGGAGTTGAAGGGGGAGGCCGTGAGCGTTACGAGTAAGAGGGAGACTCGCGGTGGTCCGGCGCATGGTGAGTCTAAACTCTTGAAGCTCAGCTGATATACAGTCCATGTCATGAAGGATGGTTCGGGAGTCGTTGCTGCGAACGTGAGTGCTCCAGTTTCACGTGAAGTTTGAGCTAAGTAAAGGAGTACGAAGGCGGAACTGCTGTTTTCTTCCCCATTAAATCTAATGGCCAACTATCGTCCACTTCCCAATCCCCTTTGCTCAAGTTCCCCTTCACTTACGAAGGCAAGGAAGCCCCGAATAAGGAGCGACAGGATTCTTCTCACCCGCATGAGGTGGTTGAAGGACCGAATGGGTTCCTTTACGTCCCTGATCTCGGCTCTGATCGGATCTGGATTGTGGAGAGGGAAGGAGCGGATGGGTTGGCTATTAAGGGACATTTAGAGTGTCCCGGCGGGGCTGGACCTCGGCACGCTACTGTTTCAAGAGGTGGTGAGTTGGACGAGTTCGTATATGGGACGTAGCTAATGTGCTCAGGCAAATATCTGTACGTCCTGACTGAGCTCCACTCGACGGTGTTCATCTACACCCTCGGCAATGACTCGTACCCCATCAAACCTCTTCCCGACGCCGAACTGTCCATCGTCCCACCTTCCGTCCCAGCTTCTCAAGCAAAATTTATGGACGCCGCCGAACTCGCCTATCACCCATCCATCGAGAACGTCCTCTACGCGTCCAACCGGGGAGAACTCCACCTAAAGGAAAAGACCAAAGAAGCGTATCAGAACGGCGGTCCACCTGAAGGAGATTCGATCGCTATCCTCCTCCTCAGCTCGGATGGGAGTAAGATCGAATCGATCAAGTATGTCCTCACTGGGTGCGACTTTATCAGGGGGATGAGCGTCAGTCCGGATGGGAAGTTTGTGGCGATTGCGGGTCAGAAGGCTGGAGGTGTGGAGGTTTATTCGATTGGTGGGGCTAGAGGGGATGAGTGGAAGTTGGCGGCGAAGAATGAGGAGGTGGAGATGGTGACGGATCTGGTTTGGGTATGAGAGGAAGGAGACGGCAGATGAGTGGAAGTTGGCGGTGGAGACTGAGGTGTTGGAGATGGTGACGGATCTGGTTGGGTATGAGAGGATGGAGACGGCAGATGAGTGGAAGTTGGCGGTGGAGAGTGAGGCGTTGAAGATGGTCGCGGATTTCGTTGGGTGTGAGAGGAAGGAAATCGGGAAATGGCATGCAAGGTATGTAGGGAAATCGAGTCACTGATGATCAGCTGTCTGACACACACGGATCTCCCATCATACCCTCAAACTCAAAACGTGCTTCTCAGCTATGTCCCTTACCTCTGACTCGTTATATACCCGTTCCATATCGCTCACATATCTCGACTCCGGATCAGCATGCTCTCGACCCTGCTCAGTGCTGCCAATCTCAAGGCCGACGTCATTCAACCCATCGCCAAGGTACTCAAAGACGTCGGCTTCGATCTCCCCTCATTGAGCAAGGTTGGGAATGCCGATTAACTCGCCTCCCTCGCCATCCGCGCTGCAGTGATAGCAGCCTTGCTGGCGTTGCTACGTAGAGGAATCAAGTATCTGAGTAGGAAAGTCATGCACAGTATGTCGATGAACCTCTCTGGCGCCGTCTGCAAGCTGAGCATCCGATGGCTTAGTCCTATGCTTTCCGCTGGATCGACGCTAACATCGCCTAAGATCCCGGAGCTCAGCGGCAGATCGGTGACTTCCCCTTACCCACACTCGAGGTCAACGAGATTCGGAAGGGAAGCAAGAACGTTTTATCGGCGAGAGGCGGGTCGATCGGTAATGGATGGAGCACAGACGAGGTCGTATGCCTGATCCATCCACTGAGTGGCATGTGCGACACAACAGATGTAAGGCACGCGCTCGTCAGGTCGTACCAATCGCATCAAGCATCACGGTCACTACATCTGGATCACGATGAGGACCGTTGGTCGCGGCAGGCTCCTTGGAGAACATCTGTCCATCACGTATGTTAAGTTTGGGTTGTCTTCAGTACCGCAACATCGCTAATAAATCCCCCAGGACTATCGCTTTTCAGTCCGAGACTCTCAAGGACTTCATCATCGACGCGTATCAGCTTTACCATGCTAAGAGTGACGAGGAACTGCTCATATTCCAAGCAAGCGGGGCTGTCGTACTGGGGTGAGTGATCTTTGGCAGAATGAAATCAATTGATGGCAGGATGGAGGGCAGAGATCCTTCGAATAAACCTTTCTCTCGACCGGCGCGGCCGTGGTCTTCTGATATCCTACCCGAAGAAGTAGAAGGCAACGTCTTGAGAGACGTCCAGAGGTTCATGTCGGACAAGGAGATCAAGTGGTACGGTGCTCGTGGTAGGTGCAGCTAACTGCAACGATATGGTGGTACTGACCATCTGGCCAGGCATTCCGCATGGCAGGGGGTAAGCCGAATCAACGTGTATTGACTTACGAGCTGACGTCGCTAGGTACCTATTCCACGGAGAACATGGTGCCGGGAAGACTACGCTCGGTTTGTAGGCGATCCACCTTTAACTGCTAATACCTTGTAGTCACCGCATTAGCTAGCGAGCTAGGTCTGAGCATCTATGTGGTGTAATATCGGCAGCGATGGGTAGGCCGTATTCCGAAATTTATTACCGTCCTGACGGCTTTCTGCAGGATGGACGATACTCGCTTGGGGGCAATGTTCCGACATTGCAAATCACAAGTATCATCCTGATCGAGGACATGTGAGTGGCACACCGTCTCCAGTCAGGATATACTGATTGCTTGGCCTCGTATAGCGATCGGATTTTCCCACCTATGGACCCCTTTGGAACCCCCTAATGAGGTGAAGGACGCGCTAAATCAAGGTAGCAAGCCGCAGCACCAATCGGCTAAAAATTCAGCCCACCAACGATCAAAGGTCACCTTGTCCGACCTTCTCAACGCGATCGACGGAGTCTCCAGCCAGGTTTGCCCTCTCACACTTCCCACGATGAGTGCTGTTTTGACGGACCTTTCAGGAGGACTGCATACTTATCGCTTCCACGTCAGTCAATGCAATACTAAACGTGCACACCCTAACATTCAACAGAAATCACGCCGATTTGCTCGATAACACGCTTAGCCGAGCGGGTAGATTCGATGTCCAAGTGCCATTCTACACGGCGAATCTGCAGCTCGCTCATGGTCTATTCCTTCACTTTTGTCCGCTTCCTGACGCGGGAGCTCGACCTCACATGCTCGATAAGGTGGCGTTGGACGACCCGTGTGACCTCGCCACCCGCTTGTCAATGCGATTTTCCCGACCGGTCTAAGGACTCAGAGATTGGTGGCGTCGACGGCGTCACGGTTTCCATGGCGGCTCTTCAATGTTACCTACCTCCTTGGATACGAGGAGGTTCTCGCTGCGGCCTCCGAACAGGCGGGTGAGTGGGCCAAATCGCACTCTTCACAAGCGGTGCCTTCGACGCCGGCGCCACCGATGGGTAGTGCAGAGTTGGAGGAGATAGTAAAACGCCCGGATGCAGGATAGTGAGAACGATCATCGTGGGAGAAACCCGGCTGGTAGGTGGGTGATGTCTCTATGGGAGCATGACCATTTCATATTGGTCTATAGACAGGTCAGAAGCGTACATCTTTTTACAAATCCCTATACTCGAGTACAGTATCGATTCATGACTCACACCAGAAAGCGTAATCAGCACTTGTCGGCAGCTCGAGTGAGGGAGAAAGGTCTTGACGCATATTGGGCGAACAGACACGAGGCAGAAACCCTACTACGAATTGCACTTCATGGACGCGCTTTGACCTGCTGCCACTGAAAAGCCATCATGATATTCCCAATGATCCGAGCGTCGCTGATCATTTATCTTGATCCAATCATCTCGATTCTTCTTTCTTCCTCTCTTTTCCTTTTCTGCTCTTCTCACCCGCATCACATTTCCGTAACTGCTCGATCAGAGATGCTGTCGGAGCTCTTATCTTTAGTCGGTCTCATTGCACACATGATTCGCCCTGCCATGACCCTCTTCACAATGCTCGGACGCGACGCAGGGCTGAGCGACCCTCAACTCGGAGAGACTTCCAATGCCAATCACATCACCCTTACCTTTCGTACTGCCCTCATTGCCGATCTAGTAACTGGACTGCGATATGGGGTGCGTTATTGTCTTGTGACAGTATCTCAAGGTAATCGTTCATTTTGTTTCGCTGTAGGTCTGCTGTCTAGCGGTATTAGTCCTCTTTCCGACTGCCTATATCGCGCTGGACGACAGCGCTTATGATTGGATCGATGCATACATCGCACAGGATCTCTACGCGCAGGGTCAGATCGGAGACTTCCAGCTCTCGACACTCGACGACGTTCGGTAGCGCAATCGAAACGAGCTCGCAGCGGATTCGGACGCCTACGAGGAAGGCGGAAATTCTATCGCGATCACAGGTTTCTGGAAAGCCGGGGAGGTCTTGGTGTGATTCGCCCTCTGCATGGTAAGCCAAAGACGCGGAGAAATGGGCTGAGAGACTTTCTCGAAGACCAGATAATCAGGATCAAGCATCGCGGGAACTTCATCTGGATCACTAAGAGAGCCTCTTCCGATCGAACGATGCGCACAGACGAGTGATTCCCAACGGCCTATATTCACACGACTGATACCTCCTTCCTTTGGGTGATGGCTTGCATTGCACAAGATCCCGAGGCCGATCACTGATTTCCAACTTTCGACGAGCGAGTGGCGACAAGCGAGGAAGAGGAGTGGGAATGCCCTTCGTGCCCGCGCAGTCGGTGAGCAGAATGCGAGCTGAAGTGCAAAGGATATCATCGGGCAGGTGATTCTTACATACCGACGGTCCCAGGGGTCAAAACGGTTGGGCTGATTCGAGCCTCAGATAAAAGTATCAGGATCAACCATCAAGGGCAATACCTTTGGGTGGAGCGGAAGATGGATTTCTTCGCCGGCAGCAGGCTTCGGACTGTCGATCGTATCCGTAGCAAGTGAGATCTGTCCTCGTAACCCTCCTTGAAGCTAAGACATTCATAACCCTCTCATTCCAAAAGAGTGCGCTCAAGGACTTCCCCGTGACCGCTCATCAAGCCTACTTCGCGGAAGAGAATAACGAGCTGCTCATCTTCCATGCCAAGTTAGCGGACCTTGCAGTTTGAAGAGAGTGCTGTTGACAACAGCAGACGTATACATGCGACTTTGCAGCATGCAGTCTCCCGTCCTAGCCGTCCTTGGTCTTCTATCATTCTGCCGGGTGGCACGAAGGATGACTTGATTACGGATATTTAGAAGTTCTTATCGGAGAAGGAGATTGTTTGGTACGCTGCGAGAGGTGCGGCATCGATGAACATGGTAGCTTTTGGCTGATCATCGCTTGCTTAGGTATTCCGCATAGAAGAGGGTAAACTTTCGAGTATACACATGAGATCTGTCTGATCCAACGCTCTCGTCAGAAACCTCTTTCATGGCGATCCAGGTTCCGGGAGGACTACTCTAGGTACGTGTGCACTCGCGATTTTGATTTTACTGAAGAGGTGTAGCCACTACCATCGCCAGCAAGGTTCGCCTCGACGTATACGTCGTGAATCCTGCTCAGAGAGGGTAGGTTCCTCCCAAAGACAAGGCTGATCAATCTTGGATGGATGACGCCAAATTGAGTCAGCTTTTCCGGACTGTCCGGCCAAGAGTATCCTCCTCATCAAAGACATGTGAGTCCTGCCTCCTCGAGTTGGCCACGATATGATGTAACGAAGATCGTAGTGATTGTGTCTTCCCTCGCAACCGCTACAGCAGGACGTCCGGCTATGTCGAAGATACCATCACTACCGTCGGAGACGGCGGAAGTACTCTCGGAGGAACGAAAGAAGCACCTGTCGACCCTCCTGCGAGTGCGGCACCGAGGGTCGGCGGAACACATATCTCGCTCCGTCGACGGCCACCTTGTCCGGACTGTTAAACGCCATCGATGGAGTGTCGAGTCAGGTGAGCCACTCCTGGACCATCGAGGCATACTCATTGATCCATGATTATAGGAAGGCTGTATTCTGATAGCTACGACGTTAGTTTTTTACTCGCCGGATGTACGGTGCCCGGGTGATCCCATCAGCAACTACCCAGACCGGCTCGATCCGCTCTTAGCCGTGCTGGCTGATTCGATGTACGAGTCCCCTTCTTCACCGCCATACCGGAACAAGCTCGAACCCTTTATCTCATTTCTACCCGCTCGAGGACTTCATTCACGATGAGACCACGCATGAGTAAGGCAAGTCTGGGATCACATCGCAGGCGGATATCGAGGATCTCGCGGTCCAGTTCACCACGGCGATCTATGATATCTTTCAGGGGAGGGAAGGGGTCAATGTATCGATGGCTGCGTTGCAAGGATACCTCTTTCAGTACAAAAGAGATCCTCATTCTGCTACTGAACATGCGAAAGGATGGGCGGAACAGGCTGGAACCGAAGAGGGGCACGAGTTTTTCGAACTTGGCTCCAACCTCCGGCTGAGAGGCACACCGAGGGAGTTCTTTTGTAAACAGGTCGGGCAAGACAGTGGTATGATACAGACATGCTGGATGTGAATAGAGCATTTTTGGAGCATGTGTCATCTGTTACAGGCGTGAAACACTGAATGTCAACAATGAGTTTTGGGACATGGATAAGCACACAGGCAACAGCAGGGATGATAGCGTAGTCTGTGAACAGTGGGGTCGCGTCGATGGGTCGTATGCCGGATGGTAAAGTAGGTACTGAGGCCACTGAGTAGTAGAGGGCCGAGGCTGATCGGGCCTCGGAGGCACTAATTTTGGGAGTCAACATCGGCAATCGGTACTCGCAAGCCTCGCAAGTCACATGACCGTCTGTGCGATGAATAAAATCATCGTACGTTCCCCTCCTCATCCTGGTCTGTTTCCCATGTCTTACGCTTTCCGGGTACGTTGAGCTTCTTGACCAGTTTCGTCGAACTGCTTTCCAGGTCCTGCCGTCTCAAATCGTCCATCGGGGGGCAAACACCTCCCAGCTCGTCGTGCCAGTACCCTTCCTCTTCTCGATCATTTCCGCATGCTGCAAGATGGGAAGGACCATCTGTTTTAACCATTTTCCGACCGAGCTCGTCAGCTTGATTTAGTCATTGATATTCTATAGCTGATCCGTACTGAGACTACTGGCCGGATCGAGCTCGTCGACGTCCTCCTTCGGCCATAGTATCTCCTTGTACATCCGCGGCGCGCAGAAGTGAAATGATCGCTCGAAGTAGTAAGCGCGGTGAGGGACACCTGGTATTTGAAACGGGAGCTGATCGAGAGACCGATGAATGCTGATGGGGCAGAAACGGGACCAGCTTTCCCGAAGCTTGAGCATGGCCAGCTGCATCGAGCTGTCATCCTTCGTGATGAAGCTGAAGTCGAGTCATAGATATTTCGGATTGGGGATCTTGCTGAAATTGGTGATATGTTCCGTCTTATTCCCCTTTGTTATCGTATTGTCGTGGAGGAGTTGAGACATGCTGCAACGTCCGACGCCTTTGATCTCGATGTTTGTGACGCTCGGGAAGAGACGCTTCTCCGGATGAGATTCGGCGGCCTTCACGATTTTGGCAGCGTTCCTCTCGTTTGGAAACTCTTCCAACTTGATGTATGTCACCTTGAGTAGCGATCTCTTCACCTCCGAAACAGGATGACCTTTCCTCCGTATGCACGAGCGATAGGTGGAGGACTTCGAGGTTTGGGAACGTCATCTTCTGTCGTAGGTATAGTTAAGCTCGATTTGACTGGGTATGATCACTCACTTAAGTCTTCAACATCCAACTCTGAGGAAAGCTGAGCCATAAAGATATCCAAGTCATGTCCTGTCTCGAAACCCAACGTCTTGTGCATGGCGGTCTTCTCGTCTGCCATCGCATCAGACAGCCCCTCCGCTAAGGTATGACATTTACCAGTCGCAGGCGTCCTATCGCTCATCACCCGTGTCTCATCGGTCGGCACTCCATTAGATTCTTTCTTCGCGGTCGTCTCTGGTGTCATCGCATCAGATGGTCCGTCCGCTCAAGACCGGCACTTCACGGCGCTTCCTTGCTCTCGCTCATCAGGAGCTCTGCTTCGGTCGCTTCCTCGCTGGTAGTCTGTGGATTGTCTGTTGAAATCTCATGCAGAGAAGAGTAGCCTAAATCCCGATTCGACGAATCAGTAATTGCTGCCTCGGTGTCCAGCTGGCCACGATCCTTGAGTTCGGTAGGACGCCGACTTGGCTGATCTTCTTCTTGGGTGTGCTGAGTAGACAGACCCTTAGGGGAACGGCCTGACGAAGGAATGTCTGGATGAAGTGCGACCATAATCCGAAGTCTTCGCTTCTGGCTTCCTCACAGTCGAGGACTGTCGAGTCGGAGAGGCATTGCGGTCGGCCTCGCCGCTTTTCGACATCTCGCTTTTGATGGGTTGCAACTGAGTATCATGCTGAATCGCCTTGTTCGTGCTGATCTGTCGTTTCGATGGGAGTCGCGGAAGGTGACTGGAGGGAACGGGATGAGAGGGTTCGATATACAAGATTGGCGCTTTGGTCATCTGGAAGTGTTTGACCGTATCAGATAAGGACAGAAGGGGTGAAATGCGCGGTTTCTGGCTCGCTATCGATGCTCTCTTTCTTTCAGTAGTGACGAGGTTGGATATAGGATGACTGCTCATACCCGAGACGAGTCGAATGATGTCGGGCGGAGGTAGGTTGATCCCAATGTGGAAGGTGGTCAGGATATCCGAAGTATAAAGCCAGGGTGTCAGTCGGGAGTTTGAGTTCATCGCGTACTGGGGTTCGAGGCGAGGTCTTCGACTTCCTCCGATAGGCGTCCTGAAGCGAAGCGATCGGTCGAGGTGTCTTGTGAAGTCTCTGGTCATTCATATCAAGCGGGACATCGGAAGTCTCCCTTAAGTCGCTGCGAGAGGAAGAGAGCCGGGGCTTGTGGAGGAGTTGTGAAGGACCGTAATATCCTCTCGAGATAGCCCTTCGAAATTTATAGGTATCATCGCTGCCCTCCCCTTCTTCGCTTGGAGAATCGGGATGGGGATGGGCCTAGATGTTAACAGGTGGCTCACTATGAGTACGCTGAGCAGGATGGGATGGGTATCGCGGTGTTGGCTGGGGAAACGAAACACCGTCTGGATCGACAGGAGGCCCGTGCGACACTCGCTCTGAACCGTTGTCGGATTTCTTCTCGGACTTGATGGACTGTGATGGCGCTTGTAGCGGTGAAAGACCGGAAATGCGAGACATCACCTGTTCAAAGAATGGATGGGAAAATGAAAAGAAAGATGAGGGAAAGAGAAGAAAGTCCCGACAATATCGCCCCATCAAGAGGGTCCGACCGCGGGAAAGGCCGGCGGTGGCGAATGTGGCAATTGGAAGCAGCCTTCAGCTCTCCGGTACGACATTATGCATTCAATAAAGGTACAAATGAAGGAGAGCACTCTGTGTCACGACTTATATTGCTCCAGATCTGCTGATGAGTGTGTCGCTTGTTCTTGACAGGGCGGCGATAGTCAGTCTTATCTGATTCCCCCGGGGATACGCTCACCTCCACAGACATCGCATGGAACCGTCTCTTTACTAATGAAGCTCAGTCACAGTAGCTCACAGTCCCCATGTTCCGTTTCCGACCCGACCTTCCATTAGATAGCGAGATTTCTGACAAATCAAGTCGGAGACTTTCCTCTCCACCTCTTCCACCTCCGACACCCTTGGCCCAGGACATTGCAGCTCCCATGTCGTGACTCCCGTACATTTCTCATGCTCAGCCTCAGCAGCTTTCGCGATCGCCTCGTATAGGATCTGTGACCATGCCTCGATCACCGCGTGTATCCTTTATCTCCTATCCGTGAAAAGACTTCTCCAGTCCCAGGTCGAAATGGCGCTCCCTTGTTCTTGCTCGAGAGGTATATCCTGTAGTGTAGACTGGGGACGAGATAATACGGCCGGTAATTCAACCGATGTAGACTGATGGTCTTGAGGGAAGTCTATTGTTCCCCTAGTAAGGTGAAGAACTGATTTCGTCGGGAATGAAAGACCGAACTGTAACTGAGGTGGATGCAAAGTGATTCGGGTCTAGCGATAAGACTGAAGTTCTCCACTTGTTTCTGTTTGTCTTCCGGCAGCAGTCGTTCGATCTCACCCCATACAACACTTCTATTTTCTGCAGTACTCGTACAGTAAGTCGCCCGACGTGGCGAATGGCAAGAACCGCCACAAAGCGCAGTCGCGTGCCAAACGAGCATGACGTCAACCTGGAGAGATAGGCAGCTTCGGTTTCTTCACCTCCTCCCCCACATTCCGCCTCTCATCCAGTTGTTTCCATTATCAGACCAATCCAAGTTACGATGTGTGAGTCGACACTATCCTTCAGCTGGTTTCTACTGCTTGAGTGGTATCTAAGTTCGGTCCATCTGGCTAATCTGCTCCAGCCGACCTACTCAATCAAGCCAAGTCCGCTGCGACGACAGCCGTCAACACAGCCTCCGACCTCGCCACTCAAGCCTCATCCACCGCTCAAAGCCTCGTCAACCAAGCAGTTGCGTCAGACACCACTGCCTCCCTCACCGACCAAGCGAGCAAGCTTGGCACTCAAGCTTCGAGCATGGCCGGTAATCTCGCCGGCCAAGCTCATGCCCAAGCTCATGTTATGGCTCCAAGCGTCATCCCTGCTCCGACTGCGTTCCATGCGAGTGGGACGACGAGCGCGACTGGAGAGGTGGATAGGAGCGAGGTGATTGAGCCGGACAATAAGCAGGAGACGGCGAAGTTTGAGAAGCTATTTGATTCACGGCCGACTGCGGACGAGCTCGTGGACAAGGGTATCCTGAAAGGTGTGCTTGCAGCAAGGCCTGGTTTGCTGGATAGAAGTTGATATTTAGCACAGGTGACCCGACTGACAGTCTCGCGGGAAAGAGGGCGGATCTCGAGAAAGCAATGATGGAAGTGGGTCAATACTGAGCATTCTCACCTCGCAGGCGGAGTTGACCTTCTTATGCTCAGGACAAGCTTGATGCAGAGATCGCCCAGCGACCATCGCCCGAAGAACTCGTGCAGAAGGGGATCATTTCGCGTGAGTTCTGCTTGTCCGCTATATCGGACCCTTGATCTTGTTTACTTGTTTACTTGTTTTTGTACGAAACTGACTCATTCCCTTCAGCCGAAGATGCTCCTCCCGCCGTATAGAGTTGTGCTCCCCGGCGGCGCGAGAGACCTTCTTTCCGGGTGATTCGACGATTATATGAGTATCTGTGCAGGAAGGACCTGGAGCGTCTAGATGCAATTATAGTGAATGCTCTGGGACTCATGGTTGCGCATCGACTTTCGCAGGCTCCATCCACGATGGGAGGATCCCCGACGAGGGACTGCCCTGCTCACTCGGGAAGGAGTGAGTAAGTGATTATAGCTCCAGGAAGGGTCTCGCATCGGGCTGCATGTCATCATCATGATTTACTGGGAAATATCCGGTTTACTGTTCTATCGCGTTGGTCATCCCCCTTCAGCGATTGATGGGAGGGGTTGTTACTCTATCTCTGCGGAACACTGGAGGGCTCCATAGTTCCGGGTAAGGTTGTGCGGTAAGGGAGTATATCATGAGGACTCCCTTGCTCTGAAAATCCCACTGCCTCAACTCCACTGCTTACTCGTAAAGCGTCATAAGCTTTGTCCTATCGCGGCTCTGAAACGGCGATTACCCGCGCGTGTGATAATCAGGGCATCAAACCGCTTCTTATCCTTTTAATTACTCGTATATCCCTTGTCCTTTCTCACACCTTTCTTCTCCGCCGGGAAAGGCGTTGCAAGTCTTGACCAGCTGTTTCGGCGGACAGCTTGCTGCAGACCGGGGTCCGCGTAGCTCGGCGGACATTGGCTTTCCCTTCGCCTATTGAAGCCCCTTGACACTATGACCGCCTTTTCACCATTCTCGACGCCGAGAGCCTCGTTATCGGGACCATCAAACCCGCAAGCGCTTTCGTCCGCCCAAGCACCCGCGTCAGTACCTCCTCCGTCGCGCGGGAGCATATCCGCGTCTTCATCGGACGATGGATTCGTTCAGCCGGTGCTCAAGCCAATCGGGATTGTGAATGAGCAGAACACTTGCTTCCTCAACTCTACGTTCCAGGCTGTGAGTCTGCTATGGAAGCATAGCCAAGGCTTGGTTGACGGAGGGGTTCAGCTCAGCGCAACGACTCCTATGATTTCTATCCTGACTTCTTCATCCGAACCATCCTGCCCTCACTCGTCTGCCTCCCAGCTCCCCCCGCCTGCCGTCTCTTCCGACCGCATCCCTTCCCTTCAGCCAGAGGCGCTCGAACCACCCCTCTACGACTTCCTTCCCGTTACTCGGACTTTCAACGCTTCCATTCAGAAAGCATGGAAGATGAAAGATGCCGGTGGCGGGACTTCGGGACCAGGCGAGACCAGCTCGACCCGCAGCATGACCTTGCGAAATCTCCTCCAGGAGATGGCGAAGAAGTACGATCAATACGACGACTACATGCAGCAAGACGCGCACGAACTCCTTCGCCATCTGCTCGACTCGATGGAGATGGAGGAGAAAGACGTGATCAAGCGGTTGCAGCCAATTCCTCCGCCTGGCAGGACAAGGCGGAAGTCTTGGATCCATGGGGATGGGAAGCTCATCAATCCCCTTCCATCTCCGAATTCCTCACACTCCGCGTCCATTTCATCCTCACCGGTCCAGCACAGGTCGATGGATTCGGTGCCGGACGATGTAAATGGCCATCTCAGCCGAACATCCTCCCTCAGCTCCGCTAGCCAGACGAGTGGAGCGATCGAGATGGGCCCAAAACCCATACCGGATAGTGAGAGACTGGTGCCATTCGTAGATGTGCTATTCGGCGGGGCTTTGGCGAGTGTCGTCGTTTGTGAGAACTGCAGAAGCGTAAGTGATTGGCTTTGTAAGGTGAACATGCTGACATATTTTTAGGTATCTCATACTTACGAGGGCTTTCTGGATATCTCGCTGAGCCTCAAAAGCGATGCTCCGAAGGCACGTAAGGTGAGCTTTGGGTATGATCTTTTCCTGCACCCGCTGATGACTCTCAGAGAGACCGCCTGAAGGCTATCGCGCAGAAACTGCGTCCTGGCAAGTCCTCCGGCAGCGAGACTGGTCTTGTCAATCCCAGTACCGTTGCCGTGATGTCAGATACCGAGTTATCGGATACCGAACCGAAAGAGCGGAATCGCCGGGCAAGCTTAGATCAAGATGACCGACCCGGTGAGAATTCTGGAATACATCGAAGCGCATCCACCAAAAGTTTCGGTCTCAAAGCGAAGGCTAGCTTCTCCTTCCGACGGCGTGGGTCGAAACCGAATGCCGCACCCGCCCCAAGCCTGTCCGTACCAGAGCCAGAGAAGCCAATTTCGGCCAGGACACCGCCTGCCTCACCGAGCGTGAGCTCACTTGGCGGGAACGGCGTTGGTCCAACCGCAGCACAATCCGCCTACATCCAGCGCATCCTGGCTGATCCCTTGGAACACGAGACGGACCCTCTGCAAAGGTTGAGGCGAGCAACCAGCGGCGACAGCGAAGTCCATCAGACCCCTGCCAATACTGGTTTGGTGGAGAGCCTCAAGGCCTTCACCTCCGTCGAGGTTCTGGAAGGGGAGAACGCCTTTGCGTGTAAGAAGTGCTGGAAGGTCAAGACCGGTCGGTACAAGGCTACCCATGCAACGGTACATGAGGAGGACGAGACCGTGGATCCGCTATCCCCGGGGACGTCTCCCATCCTTGCTCCGACTGCTACCCATCCACCGCCATCTATCTCTATCATCGGTTCTCCGGACGATTCCGCAAGAGCAGTATCGCCTATGGACATGAATCGCGCAGTTGTTCGGGACGGCTCACTCGGTTCTGGAAGTGCCAATAGGAACGGTCGTTCTGCTCGTGCTCCATCTCCTCTTCGCAATCGGGTAGACGATGCTTTGCGCCCCTCTCAAGCTGCCGAGTCGGCTACTCTCGCATCAACGGATAGCGCGCTGGCTGACGATGAGTCGGATGGGCTTTCCGATACCGACACAGACGATGAGGAACCACCTCAGCCGATTGCGATGCCCATCGGTCGGCCGAAGATGGGCCCTCGTAAAAAGTCGTCTCACTTCGTCATGCGCCGCGCTTTCAAGCGGTACCTCATTGCCAAGGCTCCAGAAGTCCTGGTCTTCCACTTCAAACGGTTCAAGCAGACCCATAAAACCGGATTGGCCTTCACAAGCTTTTACGATCTGAAGAAGTGGGTGTTTATTCGGGTAACCATGACCTTGCTGACACTTCACAGGATGGATGACTTCGTTTCATTCCCGGAAACGCTTGATCTCGCGCCTTTTCTCGCTCCAAACCGGAACGATTACAAGGTGGTACCGACTTCGAGCGGTCCTCGGGCTCCTTACATGAATTGGGACTCTCCAGGGCATATGCCCGGACTCCAATCTGTCATGTACCGGCTTTATGGTAAGCTGCTCCAGTCGACTAAATTATCTCTGCTCATTCCCCCTCAGCTGTAGTCGTTCACTTAGGCACTATGGTCGGAGGTCACTACATCGCTTACTGCCTTGTCGACCCAGAGAGGATGTTCAGCGATCCTGAGGAAGATGGATTGGCAAACGGCATAACATCAATGCATCTAAATGGTGGTGCGGGTTCTCATACTAAGAAGGACAGGAGGGTGTGGTGTTATTGCTCCGAGTGAGTCTGAGCTTCCTGAATCTTACAGATACTGATAGCCCGTCAGTACTGAGATCCGATTGGCGAGCCTTGATGAGGTTTTGCAGGCGAGGGCGTATCTTTGTTTCGTGAGTCAAATCCGAAGCATCAGGTATTGCATGTAGGTGGCGTAGCTGACAAGCTTCGAACAGTACGAGAAAGTTCCTGTGTAGTATTCCTGTTGCGTTGTGAAGATCTACTGGATTACAGTGCAATGAAGATATTTCGCGCGAGGAGCTCCTTCGGAATATGTGGGAACGAAAGCATCCCTGCTGATGTGGTTGACGTTTTGCAGCGTTGAGGAACGAAAAACAATGATGCGAGATCGCCGCGAGTGTCTGGTGATAGCTCATCCGTGTACTCCCTTTTAGTTACCTACAATATGGTCAAGGCAGGATGGAGGAACGGGAGGGATGTCGGGAGAAGTGAAAGAGGGAGGCGGGCAGAAAGGGGGAAGAAGGAAGCGGAGCAGACGGGGCCCAGGGAAAAAAATAGGAAGCCCCGCGCGGGAGGGAAAAGGCTGGGCCGGCATGTCATGGCAGACGGCAAGAAGTGTTAGGTGAGACGGTGGGGGCCATCATTCATTTAGTCGGCAAGAAGTATGAGTATGGGAGATGCTTGCCCAGGTGGGGGCATGTCCAAGAGCCTATCTGATCCGACTCTCTTTCTGGCGTTCATACACCAGGCCTTCTTGAGGAATTCCCTCTGACCTAACAATTCCAACGAGATGAGCGAATTGCTGTCGAGCTGGGCTTCAGACATGCAGCCAGTTGTGAGCTTGCGAGTCCATACTGGAGTGCGTTCTGCCGAAAGACAAGCCCTCAAATGGGGAGAGTACTGCTCGAAAACAACTGGGTCGTTTCCGCCGTATTCTCTTTCTTTCTACCCTTCCCTCACCTGCCCTCCCTCTTGCTCCTAGCCCTACTCTTCCCCTTCCACAGACCTGCGCCGCTGCCTCTTCCTCCTCTCGCCCTCTCGTCCTTGCCCTCCCCCCAAACCGCCGCCCCACCCCTCGTCCCCTCCCCTGCCCCCAGAACACCCGGCCACCCCTCAAGAGCCTTTGCTCTTCGGCAAAGGGACATAGAATGAGCTGTCGCCGTCCAATCGCGGCGATATCGCATCGCTTGGTAGGATCCTAGTGCGATCGCTTAGAGATGATCGCCTTTCGCATCAGTCGGTTATCTCGGCCGGCTATCATCCAGGAGATGCTTCCCATACACCTCTAACCAATGTCAAACTTGAATCGAGTGAAGGCACAGTTGGTCGTGGCAAGCTCACCTTAGACCGTTGAATCCGATCACTCTCCTTCCTTCCCTCTTGACCGTCTCCCAATCATCCACCGTTACCTCTCCCTCGCGGATCACGCCATCCTCAAGCAAACGTTGACGCATCACACCGTTGAGAAAGGGTAGCTGTTGTCTGTCCAGGTATGGAGTCACCCATTCAGGCTCTGAAGAATCTGATGGAGGGATGTGGAAAGCGATGTTGGATGTTGTCGTTTCGAGGATGTGTGTGGCGGTATGAAGGAGGACTTCCGGAGCGGGCGTGGTCGAGTCTTCTTAGCTGGTAGCATCAGCCAGGCTCGTCCGTCAACAAACACGTACCTCCTCGTCGCGCAGCAGCGTCGTACATGCCTCGATCAGTGGTTTTGTACAGGCGGAGATCTTTCTCAAGATCGTTCTCAGCACTTATGTCGGTAACGACCGGATCGAGAACCAGCGGTCTGGACTGAGCTAGAGGTTTTGCAGCCGGGAAGTACTGAAATAGTCCTGCTCCAGCGGGTCCTGGAACTACTTGAATCTCGACCTTTGCTGATGGGTGAATCAGGACCCTGACCTAGCAGCGGGCTTAGCGTAGTAAAGATAGCGAGGTAAAACTCTCACACGCCAATCTCCTTGCTCCTCCCTCTCAACCTTGTCCAGCTTAGCATGGAGTAAGTACCACAGCTTCTCATCCCCAACCCAATCTCCCCATACTTCTGCTCCATCTCTCTGAATGAAGTACACATGAGCTTCGCGCAGTCGGCCAATATGTTGATTGATCAAAGGGATGGCGATCTTCTGGATTGGGAGTGTAGGGTGTCCACGTGCGGGAGAGGTATATCGTAGCGTCGTGAACAGAGCGGGATGTGGATGACTTTCGGGTTGCGTAGTCTGAGAATAGATATGCAGTGTCAATGTTATGCATGCAGATGTTTATAGATATTCATACAGATGTCTTCGTCTCCTCGTCACCATTATCCCATGAAAGATTCAACCCAGCTCCGGCCTACGGCTCGTCAATTCCCTCCCATTCTGCGGAGCAGGCTCACCGCGAATGACCACTCCTTCAAGGTTCGTATTGTTACCGCTCCCCACTCGTCGACCCGCGTCTCGTCGGCATTCGAGCTCAGATCTGTATCGAGATCGACAATTCGAACAAGGGAAAGGTTTGCAGGGTTGATGAAGCCAGCGTTCACAGCGTTCTCGAGTAGATCACGTAAAGGATTATAGAAGTTCCCGACTACAACAGGTCAGCTGGCGGATCTGCCGATGGTGAGAGACGTACTATTCAGCACCAGGACAGGCAGGCGAAGGATTCCAAGCTATGAGACCATGTGAACAATCGCGTCAAGCAAGGGTATGATCTGCCCACCTGATTCCAGGTAATCATCTCCATCATCTCTTCAAACGTCCCATATCCTCCTGGAAGAACGATGAAACCCCCGGAGGAGAGTTGAGCCATCTTCAATTTCCTCTAAACGTCGAATTAGTTTTCGTCACACATGGCGAATGAAAGTCCGCTCGATGGTGACAACGACTGACTTCGTGCATACTCCCAACTACCTCCATCGTTAACCTTCCATCTACGTCATCATCCAGTAGATCCTTCCCAGCTCCTTCTGAGCTTTTCAACAATCCGCCATTGACCGGTATGGACATCGATTCTGGTCTGGCGGTATGTTCTTTCGCGTTCTCCATTAACGCGCGGGGGAGGATCCCATGGACATAGCCGCCGGAAGACAATGCGGCCTGTGATATAACACCTGGTCGATGTCAGCGTTATTTCCCATCGACTGAAGAGGCGGGGAGCGTGCATACCCATGATTCCTCGTCTTCCACCACCGTAAACGACTGGTATACCTTCGTTTGCGAGCGCTCGAGCGACAGATTCGGCTGCGTGAGTGTAGAGAGACGATTTTCCAGGTGAAGAGCCGCAACTGACAAAGCTGTCAGCGAAGTGTGATCAAAACAATCGACGAGCTCCTCTAAGAACAGCTGAATATGGTCCTCACTTACAAGACGCAGACTGGCTTCTTCAGTCCAACTTCAGCCGGGAAAGGGGATGTGACCGGCATCTTCGATGATTGGGAGGATACACCTAAGCTTTCTTTGATGCTCCGCATGACGGCCCTCAACGGTCTGACGCGATGGTCCACTTTCGGATTCGCTCAGGAACTTGGTGCCCGTTCTAGGAGTGCCACACGCGGAGTTTATATCACCCGGTTCTGCGATCGTAGTGACGTGTATCGAGCGCGTTGCGGATGGATCCAGTGGAACGCGGACTGCATTGCAATACATTCAGGTAATAACTCGCAACGCCCTTCCTTCGGATTCCTGTACTCCATTCAGACCCTCAGAGTCAAGCGATCGACCTTCCACCTACCGAGCTGAGTTTTAGAGAATACCTTCCTCGGGATGTTCATACTGGTATGTGTTCCCGGCAGATCAGACGCTCAGCCGTTACCGGCTGTCGTAGTTCATGATTGTCGGGCGTACGCTGACGCCTTCGATAGGACTGGTTCTGGGACGTGCTTGCACAGCTCGGTGAGCTGTACGATTGTGCATTTGTTGATTGGATACTAATAAGACTCTTAGGGTTGATGAACAAAAGTCAGCTGAAGACTCCATACCGAGCCTGAAGCAGTTTCCAGCTTGAGTTGAAAGTTGATGAAGTTCTTCTGATCAGGCGCTAAGCTTCTATTCCTCGGGCTAGATAATGCTGGGAAGACTGTGAGTAGGGTATTCGCTGCTACGGAAGAGCTTTAGTCGTCGCAAAAGCCGATGTTGCTTATCCAATTACTAGACACTCCTTCACATGCTCAAGAACGACCGACTCGCTACACTGCAACCGACTCTTCACCCTAGTCCGCATAGGTTTTGATCCCCGCATTCTCCGCTGACCGTCCGCATAGCCTCTGAGGAATTGGCAATTGGGAACGTCAAGTTCACAACGTATGACTTGGGAGGACACATGCAAGCCCGTCGATTATGGCGAGATTACTTCCCCGAGGTGGATGGGATCGTCTTCCTGGTCGACTCGGTGGATGCAGAGCGGTTTGCGGAGAGCAAGGCGGAGCTGGACTCGTTGCGTATGCCAGAACTCTAGGCAGAGCTTTTTAGTCAGAAGCTGATGCGTGAGCTGCGGAACAGTGTCTATCGAATCACTCTCCATGGTCCCCTTCCTCATCCTTGGCAACAAGATCGATGCGCCTACCGCAGTGTCCGAGGAGGAGCTGAGACATCAACTGGGACTTTACCAGACAACCGGGAAGGTCAGTTCTGCGCTCTCGAGTTCTCGATCCTCAGCGAAGGGTGTGTGGGAACCGGATAGCTAATCTCAAGGCTGTAGGGCAAGATCCTTCTTCGCGATATCCGCCCTATCGAGGTGTTCATGTGTTCCGTAGTGATACGACAGGGCTACGGCGAGGGTTTCCGATGGCTGAGCCAATATGTGAGTTACGAGAGCCTGTCACTTACGAGAGCCTTTCACTTTGTAATTCTCTGACTCATTGGATCAGATTTGAATGAGCAATGTTTGAAAGGAAGTGTAGGGGCGGGAGCTAGTCATGGGAGCGAGCGTGGCATAATGGCGAAGGGCATTGGTGGAGCAAACGTGGCGTATTGACCGACCTACGAAGCATATATATGCATCCTCGTCCGATCCGCTTGCGCCCTTACTGTGTTCGCGCCATTAAGTATCTGTTCTTTGCGGTAATCGCCCATCGGGACGGTTCAAATTGTCCTGAGGAGGGTGATTACTCCCCGGCTCGAAGGATGTCCCACTTTGTTGTCCACATAAGAAGCCGTCAAAACATCGCAGATGACGGTCTTAAACGCTGGGAAGCATCCCAGATGCAGAGGTTAAGGGGTGTGGGAGACTGATTAGCGGGAACTAGAGCGCGTAAGGGAGGGTAGCAGTATAGAAAGGAAGGGGAGGGTAGCAGTAGAGAAAGGAAGGGGAGGAAAGCGGGTTGGTATGTGTAGGGCGAGCAGTAACGGTGGTTGTGAAGGGCGAGGATTTATTGGAAGGCAAAGTGGGGAGGAAAGGGTCCGATGGCTGGCTATGTTTAAGGCTTCAACTGAAGGCGGATACTTATCATGGCGAATAGATCGTCGCGCTCCAAAATGCCACCCCTTTGCCTCGGCATGACTCATCCGGTCGATCGTAGAACCTGCTCGCCATTCGATCATCCGAAACATGTTTTGGTACCGCCGGTCCATGCGGACTTCATATTAACCTAAATGTTTGAGCGTTTTCTTGGCATAAGGATTACAGGAAGTCGTACGAGAGGGTTTGAGTCAACCATCAACCGGTCTGCTCGCCATCTGTGCCTGCCAGTGTCCCTTGTTTACTTGTACCTGGTACCTGACAGGAACTGATCTAAAGAAAATAAGTCTAGCCCGTCAAAAACTTCTGGAGTTTACTCCTTTGGGACATTCTCAGGCAACTGAACCTTGCAGGTCTGAAAGCCCTGAAAATTGTCCTTTTTGAGAAGATACTTATGCTCAATCAACTCATCGTTGTCGACGACTAGCGTGTATCTGTCTATAGGTAAGGAAACGCGCCTCTTCATCACGACACCGGCTCCAGGAGGCGACGAGCACCGCAAGCACTCCTTTGTTCCCTTGCAACCCCTTTTGCCCTTTGTCCGGCTTCGAGTCCAGCTTCGTATCCCTGCAGGAGGTGTCGCGACAAAATCGAGGTCACCGTGTTTCGCGGCGGCGGAAGCCTCCCTTCGCCTGGAGGAGTCTCGACCATCATCACTGCCTCTCAACCCTATACACAGCCTTACCACTTCCTTCAACAATACCGAAATCTGAATAGAACACCCTCTGCCTAAGATGAACCCTCGCTGACCCTGCACGCGCCATCTTCCCCGACCTCTCTACAACTCCGTGTCACTCCGGCGGACGGTTCGGCGGTCGTCGGGAGTGGTGAGGGGACAGGGGACGCGCGACTGATCCTGCGGCGTGTCCTGCTGCATCGTCATGTCCGCGCGTAACGGGCAGAGCTTCAAGCAGCCTATAGCTATATCCGCTAAATTCAGCGATCTCACCTCTTCGCCTTCTCCTACTTCCACCTGGACCCCGGTCTTACCGACTGTTTCCGTCCCTATTACTTCTTCGAGGAGCAGAACAGTAGGCGAGAACGCAGTGGCTGGACCCAGCTCAGAAGGTGCCTTACCGCGAAGACGCAGTCAAAGGTAAGCGATCCCACTTACTACTTCGCTGATCCAGCAGTATTACACCCCCTCACTCTCCTTCATCGGCGCCTCCTACTCCTTCCGTCATTGCTGTGACCCATCCACCTCAATACATCCATACGCATCACCCTCGGCGCGGGTCAATGACGCCCCTTGGTCTCAACATCATTAGCCCAGTCGCCCCAATACAGTTCAACACGTCTTTCCCATCGTCACCGGTCAAGAGCTTTGGATGTAGCCCATCAGGTTCTGTACCGTCAGATTTCAACGTTGCTGCTCGGAGGGGATCAGCAACCAGTACGAGTTCCACCTTGACACAATCTCGACCCGGTCCCTCTACCTCTTATCCCGCTGGCTTCAACCGCGAGCGTCGCCGTTCCTCTCTTACCCCTTCCCTTCCGACCCTTGCACCCCCCTCACCAAGCCGGACTCTCGCAAGTGGACGTATCTCTCGGCCAGGGAGTAGTGATGGATCCGGAGCGCCGGCACTATATGCAAGAGCGAGAACCGTGGAAGGTCCGAATCGACAGCAACCGAATGGTCAGGTAATGGGTGAGGGACGGAGAGGCAGCCTTCCCCATCTGAATTATGGCGGCTGGACGACATCGCAGAGGACTTGGAATCCCAGTCTTCCCACGCAACGCGGTAGCATTGGCGAAGACTCGCCTGGTGGGGATTTCAAGTTTGGATCCGGTGTGGGCGAACCTTCCGCCGCGGCGGCAGCACTCAAGGCGGTCGACATTTCACCCAGCTCACGACGAGGATCTTTCATGTCATCAGGCAAACGTCGCGAGGACATGACCTCTTTCGAACAGGCCGAGGCGGAAGAGGCGGAACGACAACGACGCGCCTTCCTAGCAGCCACGTATGGAGGGGACGGGAAACGAGCAAGAGAAAGGCTCAACATCGGCGGTCCGAGCGGGATAACGCCCGCGGGCAGTCCCGGTACTCCCGGTAGCGCAACACTGCGGCGGCAAAGCCTGATGTTGTGGGAGAGGATGAACATGTCGGCCATGTCGGTCAAGCCAGAAGGTGATGCTGCTATATCACCGCCTCCAATCGCCCTTCCAGACCCTACATTTTTACTCGAACCTGAGTTCGGGGCTCGAAGAGGAAGCTCACCCATCGCCATTCCTGGAGGAAGTCTCGGAAAGAGTCCATCCCGACGAGCTGCCAGGTTAGCAGATATGGACGCACCGCCGAAAAGCAAGGAGATTGGCGGTGAAGAAGAGGAGGATGACGAGGAGGATGATGAGGAAGAAGAATTGACGAGAACAGTGAGCTCATACATCTGGACTATGCTGATTGCAGAACGACACGCTCAACGCCCCAATACGACCCCTTCCACCCCTTTTACCACTATCTGATCCGGGACCACGACTCCTTCCGTCTACGCTCGCACTTCATCGCGCTTCACATCTTCTCAGTTCTCGTAATCTGGTTTCCGAGCCCCTTCCACATCCTCTACCCCCCTCTCTTCATCCGCCCGCACCTGTCGATCTCGCCGAGTTCGACATCGACTTCATCCTTGCCGGTTCTCTCTCTCAACTCGGCGGCGATAGCGCACTTATTAAAAATGTTCCTATCGATGTTCGCCGTAAGGATCCCGGCATCCCGCCGACGCCCACTTTACAGCTTGGCGCCGGCGGAGACGAGGAGGATACCTTCGCTAAATTCGTCGGCGAGTTCGATGACGAATATGGCGACCGACGTGGCGAATGGACCTTCCGAGCTTGTCCTTCCCGGTCACCCGGTTTTCGTGATTCAACCGACTCAGACCTTCCCAAAGCCGAATGGGAGTCTCCTGGTGCTGGCAAATACGAGCTATTTGCAGACGGCAGGAGCCGATCAGCTCAACGAGGTGGGGTGTGGCGAGTTCGCAGGATGTCTTCTCGGGAGTACGAGCTCGCGGAGATACGGCGGAATACGGAAAAACCGCCATCTGGCAGCGTCTCCGCACGAGAATGCTACATCCTCGCTTGCAAGCTGTCACATTGCGAGTCGGGCGGTGTCAAGCTACCCAAGTCCCCTGTCGTCGCCCGATCACCGTCCGCAGATGAGCCCGCCGCCTCAAGACTCCGCGTCAGCATTAGCGAGAGCTCCACCACCGAGCGCACCGCTCGACTCGGTAGTCAGGATTCGAACGCTACGGCTATCGCGAAACTCGGCCAGAGCTTGCCTGCATCGTCCGTCCCCATCACACCGACAAAGAGCCGGATCAGCCATCGCGAAGTGGTGGATGCCCTCCATGAGCGTAGTCGAGCGAGTATCTCCTTCGGACAGGTACGAAGCTATCCCCAGGGTCAGAAGAAGAGGGATAAGACGCACAAAGATCCCGAGCCCGAGGACAAGAAGAAGGGCTTAGGAGGTGTCTTCAAGCGGGGATTGATGGCTTCGATCAAACATACGGTCGCAGCTCACGAGGAGAAGAAGGCGATGAGGGAGGAGCGGGAACGGGAACGAATCCAAAGCCAGTCCTGGTCGCCCAGTGGAACGTCCCGAGCCCGAACGTACCGCGTTGAGCTTGAAGGGTCGATCTATCGAGAGGGTAAAGCTTGGAATGTGGTCCCGGACGAGGCAGTCGCCGTGGTCGTTCCTATCGAAGGCGACGAGCTCCGCAGCCCGAACGACCGACCGCCTCATCACAACCCTTTGTTTGCCGATGGGACCCGTCAAGCTCTGCTAGTGTGGTACGTTCCGTTCAACTCGGATTTCGACGAACGTCCGACCACCGCTTCGACTAGCTCGTCGGTGCATCACACCTCGGATAGCTCATCCGGCAAAGCCCCTGAGCTTTCTACGTCCCTGCCCAAACTCCATAAACTCCTCCGCCGGCACGCGAGCAAAGACAGGGAAGCGATGAAGCGCGACAAAGCAACAACTCCTCGCCCCCCTATCGAACCAACCGGAGCTCGATCGTTAGAGCATGAGCAAATATCTACTACCGCCGTCTCCCGCTTCCTCTCCCCACTTCCTTTCCGCTCCTTCCGGGTGGTTGCTCGCGTTGTCGATGTAGACGATCTTCGGTCCGAACCTGATATTCCTGCAACTACTTTCGATCAGTGGCAGGAGCAACACCGAACGAGTCCGAATGAGGTAGCACGAGCCGTTTCCTCTTCATCTTCAAATCCATCTCCGAACCGACCTCAGCCTTCCCTCCCTTCCATCGATGATGTGGATGCCTCGTCAAACTCCACCGCCCCAACGTCGACCATCATGCCTGGCCGGACATTCCCCACCGTTATCGCGGTGTGTCACTCGAGGAGTCAAGGTGTTGAGTTTGTGCTAGAAGGTCTCGATCGACTAGGTTTCTGTAAAGGCGAGTCCGCTTGGGGTCCGACGGGGTACGAAGAGTGGCGTGGGAGCGGACTGAGCGATAAAGGCCGGGAACTGCTCGACTTTCTCTGGGCGGGGTGTACCGGTGTGATGGGATTGGCGGGGAGGTGAGGGAGGTGTCACGTCAAACGTCAAGATGTCAGTGTATGCTGTTAAGGATCTCGGTATAAAGACTGTCACTTTTGTCTGTGGTGTCGTCAATGTCTGCTCCATGGTATGCAAACCAATGGCTGGCTTTCGTGACTGGATGCCAGAACAGCACGTGTGGCCAGCCCTCACGTCAGATGGCAATTGACCATCACATTGCCGCAATTGTCCGGATACGCGATGGAAAGGGGGATGCTAACGCAAACACCATCTCACTGGAAGGATGCTGTTCTTACTTTTCCACGTCAACCGAAGCATTTTTTGTTACTTTTCACGATAGATTGAGTTGAACGAAAGCACACAGTAGCTATATAGGAATGAGTAGGGATTCATGACTGTGAATGCGTAAACTTCAACTCCTGATACCTCCTTATGCAAAACCCCAAGACTACCCTTCTAATCCGCTGAGACACCACTTCTCGCTATGTGACTTATTCTCCCCGTCACCTCGTTATCACATCATCCCGCCCATTCCACCCATCCCTCCCATGCCACCCATGCCACCCATGCCAGCAGGCGGCTGCTTCTCCTCAGCATCAACCACACAGGCCTCCGAAGTCGTCAACAGACTAGCTACACCCGCCGCATCCACCAAAGCAGTCCGGACGACTTTGAGCGGGTCCAAAATACCCGCCGAAATCATATCACGGTATTGCGAGGTCTGAGAGTCGTATCCCCAGTTGAATTTGTCGACTGAGGCGTACTCCTCAGAAAGGAGTTTGCCGACGACGACGGAACCTTCTTCACCCGCGTTCTCGACGATCGTACGGGCGGGTCGGAGGATGGCTTGACGGATGATGGAGACGCCGAGCTTCTGGTCAAAGTTATCGGTCACAACGGAGTCGAGGTGGGTTGATGCTTTCTGCGGCGGTGTCAGCGGAGTAGGTGTCAAGACTGAAACACAGGATTGACCAATAAAGCGGTACCTCCACCTGGAACAATACCCTCTTCCACAGCTGCCCTAGTCGCGTTCAACGCATCATCATACCTGTCCTTCTTCTCTCCTACCTCGACTTCGCTCGAGCCTCCGACTTTGATGACCGCAACACCGCCACCAAGCTTAGCCAACCGCTCCTGGAGCTTGGTACGGTCGTAGTCGCTCGTAGTCGTGTCGTTGATCACCCCTCGGATCTGCTCACATCGAGCCTGAATCGCTGCCTTATCTCCCTCGCCGTTCAGGATGATTGTGTCCTCCTTCGTAATGGTCACTGAGCCGGTTGTGCCGAAGAGGTCTGGTGTTGCTCGCTCAAGCTTAACGTCCAGCTCATCGGTGAAGGCAGTACCGCCGGTGAGGACAGCGATGTCGCCAAGGATGGACTTCCGGTTGTCACCAAAGCCCGGAGCTTTGACGGCAGCGACGCTAAGCTGCCCACGCAGCTTATTGAGGATAATAGCTGCTAGAGCCTCTCCATCGACGTCTTCAGAGATGATGAGAAGGGGTCGACGAGTTTGAGCAGCGATCTCGAGCGACGGGAGAATATCCTGAAGAGCCGATATCTTCTTTTCGGACAGGAGGACGTAAGGCTTCTCAAGCTCGACCCGCTGGTTCTTCGCGTCCGTAATCATGTAAGGTGACAAGAAACCTCGGTCGAATCGCATCCCCTCGGTGATCTCGATCTCGTCCTCGATCGTACGGCCTTCTTTGACGGTGATGACGCCTTCTTTGCCGACCTTCTCCATAGCCTGAGCGATGATCGCACCGATGTGAGTGTCTCCATTGGCGGAGATGGTTGCGACCTGAGGAACATCAGCGACATCAATGTGTACCGAGCTGGACTGACCTGAGCAATCTCCTCGCTAGTGGTGATGACCCGCTTATTCGCCTCGAGCACCTCGAGAACCTTGTCCACAGCCCTCTGAGATCCTCGACGCAGGTCCATAGGATTACATCCAGCCGCGACATTCTTCACACCCTCGGAATATATAGCTCGAGCGAGAACCGTAGCGGTCGTTGTACCGTCTCCAGCGGTGTCATTCGTTTTAGAGGCAACGTCCTGTACGAGTCTCCATGACACTTAGATCGGGTCTTAGCCTTGTGTGGACATCCTCACCTCGCACCAAGGTTTTCAACTGGATCTTTCAATGTGATAGCTTTGGCTACAGTCACACCATCTTTGGTGATCTTTGGTCCACCGAAGCTCTGACCTGCAACGAATCAGCGGGATGCGGTGAGGTTCGGTGTGGTGAACGCACCGATGATGACGGTCCGTCCCTTAGGTCCAAGCGTAGCGCTAACAGCTTTCGCAAGCACATCAACGCCCCTCAACATCCCCTGTCTCGCATCATTCCCAAAGATCACATCCTTCGATGCGTATCCTCGCTTGGCGACGGACGCAGATTGAAGCAAGCGAGAAGGACGAGGAAGAGCAGCTCGAGAGCGAAGGATGACGTTCATGGTGTGATGAAGTTGGAAAGGGCGTTGATCGAGATTTTACCGGGTTGGAGAGGGTAGATTGGATGTTTCTGGAAAAAATTGAAGCAGTGCGGCAAAGGGATTTGAACCACGTGATCCCGGGAAAATTTGTTTTAGGATCGAGAAGCCACAGGAAAAGATTAACCAAGTTCCAATCTCCGTCTTGACTGTTGCTTTCCCGAATCACCGCTTCGTCCTTCCTTCACGATTGATAGCACGATGGTGAGTCTTCGCACCGGGACATAACTTGACTATTATCACGACGACGTCTGAGGGCGTCCGCCGTACAAGCGCGTCTCTTGACGATTCCTCAGCTGGGCTCATTTCCCGCTCGGTCTCGTAAAATCAGTTGCTGACCTTTTTAGGCCGCTACCTTCAAATCCATCCGTTCCCTCCAACCCCTCCTCGATCGAGTCCTAGTCCAGCGCTTCAAAGCAGAGACCGTCAGTCTACCTTACCTTCTCCTCCTACCCTTTCTCCGACTGCCTGCCGCTTTCTTCAACATCCCGCTAACCCCATCACCCCTAGAAAACCTCAACAGGAATCTTCCTCCCTTCATCCGCGACCTCTTCTCCTTTACCCGAAGCGACAGTCATAGCCGTCGGACCTGGCGCACCGAACAAGGACGGGGTGGTCGCTTCTGTCTCTGTACAGCCTGGAGATCGGGTGTTATTGCCTGGTTGGGGTGGGAATCCGATCAAGGTCGGGGAGGATGTGAGTGGCTGCGCTGTTTCAGGTTGTGATGATATTGCGATCAGCTGCCTGTACTTCGGGTGGCATGATAGCAGTTCATTATATCCTGAGGCGTTCAATGCCGTCTCAACCGGGACTGATGATTGCTTGTCCAGGAATACCACCTTTTCAAAGACTCGGAAATCCTGGCGAAGATCAACGAATAGGTCATTCTCTCGAAATAGTGTGTAGATTTGGCGGGTCTTGGGAAGCAAGAGTAGGAGACGTCCCGGTCTCCCGGTCGTTCGCATCACGCATGGATCATACACCACTCCAGCACGGCGCAGTGCAACATTCTTCACATCTCCACGAACAAGTTGACAAAAGCTGTCGTGCTGTAAAGTGCACGGGTTTCAATTGCAGTAGTCCAATTGAGCCCAGAAAGTTGCGGACCAATACACGGGGTACCATCCCAGCAAGACAGGATGCATGCAAGAGATCCAAGAAGATGAAGATCGTCCGTGAACCCCGCTCAAAGTATGCTTACACCAGCCAGAATCCCAACCGCACAAAGGGCAACCCGTCCCCAATCACTGGCGAGGATTTGCGATCCACCACTCGTGCTCGATCCTGTCGAAGCTGCAGCGGCTAGAGTCGCGCTACCTATTGCCGAAGAGGTGGAGTTCTTGCTTGCGCTTGCTGAGACAGAGGCTGACGTCGAGGAATTTGAGTGAGCAGTGGCGTTTGAGTTTGAGTTTATCGATGAGATTGAAGATGACGCGGATGGGGATTTCGTAGTGGTACTGGCACTACCGACAGCGGCAGCGGCTTTCGATCTGAGCAGGATCAGTGGGTAGTCCTAAAGAAGAGCATGGGACGAACGTAGTAGAGGTGATTCCAGCTGTTGATGTTGCGGCGTTCGCGATGGTCGTCGTTGATGCTGTCAGGACACCATCAGCTCCAAACTGGTCCGGAAGTGAGAGGACGTACCAGCGGCAGCATACCCTCCATCCGTACTCGATGTTATCGTAACATCCCCATCTCCACCGGCATCCGTCGAGGCGGCCCCACTCCCCCCTGCCGCACTGTCCGTCTTACCAGCCGCCACAGCCGCCGTACTTGAAGCAGTCACCGCAGCCGTACTACTCGCCGTCCGACTCGCAGCCAAACAACTCTCATCACCACTTCGCCCAACCCCGATATTCTGGACATACCCCACCTGACCCGTCGCGTCGGTAACTTGAAAGATGAGGTATGCACCAGCCGGTTGAGTCACTTGCCATGAGTAAGTCGTGTCGAAGAGGGAGGGGATGTTGGAAAGTTGGGTTGTGCCGATGTAGTACCCTCCAACACCGATCATGAGTGTCACGGGAGGCTGAGTTTGGTATCAGCTTCAAGAAGTGGGAATGGAAAGCTTGAGATCGGAGAGACAGGAGTGGAGTCGATGAAGCGGGGACAGAAATGACTCGGAGCGGGATTGACGTACTGTAGTACCAGCCCAAGAGATAGTAGCGGTAGAACATTGAATGACATTATTGGCACTGACGGTGATATTGTTCACTGGTATCACGTCAATCGAGTTCAAGTTTCAACTTGGGAAAGTAAGGGAAGGAGAGCTTTGAACTTACCTGGAGCACCGGCGAAGATCTCTCCTACACTTGCACCTGCACGTCGATAGTTCATCGCACTTACAGGAAGGCGGAATGCGAGGGCGTTGAGCGGGATACATAGAGCTGCAATGGTGAGAAGAGTCGAGGAGATCATCGTGAGGTGGGAAAATAAGTATGCTTTGAAGATTGAAGGGCAGTTGTTATGATGGTCTGGGTGTCAGAATGACGTGTAGAGACAGACCGTGAAAAGAACGCAATGAAGGAATGTGAGTCGTCAAGACGTCGTAACTGTCGTACCGAGAAGATGAGAAGAGAGGGAAGAGAGCCGGGTCAAAAGAATCTGCATGATCGCCTTGTTCTGACCATCGGATGGGACAACAACTTCGCGCTCTCCGCCAAAAGCATCCTACGCGCAGCAGGAAAGACGGAGCCGATGTGAAACGCCCATCAACTCCCGATGGGTGTCACCAGAAGAAAGGCGCGTCGTACGCCTATGACCTCCACCTTCTTTTGCGCGTGCACAATTAAACTGGAATTCTCCGAATTAATCCGGGCAGAATTTTCAGATCATCCTTTGATTGATCTGGGCGTTTTGTTCACAATCTGGATCACCTAGCAAAATACCGTTGAGCGAACTTAGCTTGAATAATTCGAGGACACGCGTGGGTGTAGCCGAGTTAAGTGCCGGTTGAGTAGCACAGGCTAAACAGTGCAAGGGCTAGATCAAGTACGGCAAGCTAGGGTAACTATGTATGACTATCGTTGACTGACTTTCAATCTCGAATCGCTGGTTCTCTCCGTCTCTCAAACTCATCTCTCTTATACCTTGCTATCCTGGCCTATCTTCGGCTTATCTTGCTTCGAGATCAATGCACCGGGACCTTGGCGCCTGGGAGCTGATCCTAACATCCCTCAAGGAAAGTCGATGGTTGATGGAGGTGGTGTCATGTAGGAATAGCGACGCGAAGGGGCACGAATGGGACAAATGCGGTCTAGATGAGTCGACAAACAACGCTTTCGTCTCCGAAGAGATGAAGTAAATGTTATGAACTCCATTCGAATCAATCTCATGGGGATTTTGGGCATTAGTGGTTTAAGGGGGTTGATCAACCATCCACACAGTGTGAATTACATCAATAACGTCAAATTGATTGGTGAGCACAGCCTCCAAGGCTTCGCGGCTTCGAATAACTTAGGGGAGCATTGACAGAGGCTCTCCGACAGGTTCTGAAACTTCTTGAGTGTGTAAATTTGCATTTTAGAGGTGTTCTTCATGGATACCAGATTCTGACCAAAACGCCCAAAACCAATGACTGAAATTCTGCCCGGATTAATTCCGAGAATTCCAGATCAAATACACCTGGAACCTTTTGCTTCCGTGAGCGCAACAGAAAGTCATGTGTGTTCGAAGCCATGTTGAGCAGTCACGTCCTCGTCCTAGCATATTGTACTCTACGAACCATTCGAAACTGAAGACGAGGGTATCACAGAAGGAAGTTGGGTGGCTCATATACAGAGTGAGTGAAATGAATCTCCCGAACCGAACGCGGCGGGGGTTGATAATGTTTATTTATACAGGTGGTGAAGCGACGAAAGCGAATTATCCTTCTCCGCTTTGGCAATGACTTCTGACTTTTTTGTTTCTCTTCCTCTCCTATTACCACTTCCTATGTCGCCAAGGTCGGGTACATCACTCGAAGGTCGTGCGAGCTCGCACCTCTTGATCCGCTCTCGTGCAGGTGGGGAAGGTGATGCGCCTGGTCAGAGTAGCTCATCGAGGCTGGCATCGCTCCGTATCCTCCACCGTTCCCTGTCGGACTGGAGAATGACGGTTCCACACCCCAGTAGGGGTTGCCCTGCGCCATGCCCGCTCCATACGCACTTTGATTGACCGGCGAAAGATTGACGTGTGACTCTTGCTTCTCGTGCTGCTGTGTCGCCTCGGTACGGTAGTAGTTTGGCGAGTCCAAGTGGGAGTGTGCAAAGTTCGGGGTTTGTGGACCGTTGGTGGAGAACGAGGATGATTGCGCATAGACTGACGAGTCGGAGCTTGAGTGAGACTGCAGTGCGGGTGCCGAGCTTGTCGATCCGACCATGCTGTAGCTCGATCCCCCTAATGGAGGCTGAAGCGGCACCAGCATTGGCGGTACAGGGTGAGGTTGCTGAATGGCTTGGGGTTGTGGGGGTTGAGGGGGTGCCACGGTGCTGCTTCCAGAGTATGCGTAGCTCGCAGACTGATGAAATCAGCAATTGACCCTCCTTACCATCAGCTCAGAACTCACGTATTTCCCGATGATCTTTTTTAGCGCCACACCAAGGACATCCCACGGAAAGACCTTCACGTCCTTCTCGATATTCCTCGGCTTCGGGTTCGGGAACCCCATTATTAGCTTGAAGAAGTCCTCGCTACCCGGCTTGTTCTTTGACACGGTGATCGGTCGGAACCCCTCGAGATTGCGTCGGATCCGATTCTTCTCCTCAACGGTGAAGCCTGTCCCAACCAATGCCTCGAGGAGATAGATCGCATCAACCGAAGTAACGAAGCAGGCGTTCTTGTCTTCCCGGAAGATGCATGAGATGATGATGGAATTTTGTGCTTGTGCGTACTCGGCTTGGGAGAGAGGGCGGAAGGCGCCGAAGATGGTCGTGCCGTCTTGTCTTCGCCAGAACTGAACGAGTCGACGTCGGCCGTACCATTCTTCATTTGACCTGAAATCGAATTAGCTAATGTAGCATACCCGGACAGATCACTCACCATCCCTTTGACATCGCACAGAGGTCACCGGTCAGCTCAAGCGACGCCTTTTGACCTGTTCCGAGGATACAGGGGTTCGGCGCCGGGGCAGCGGGCAGTACCTGGGTAGATCGCATGAGATTTGGCTGGAGGCAAGGCGAGTAAGGAGCGGGTTGTGCGACGCTCGGCAACGTCGCATTTGAGCTGATGTAGGGGCTGGAGTATGCAGAGGACGGTCCTTCCACTGCAGGATGTAAGCTAAGCCGACTTGCTGGTGAATGTACTCACACTGGGGACTAGGCTGATATGTCGGAGGTAGCTGTGCATACTGATGCATCTCTGGCGAAGGCACGTTCGGGCCATTCGAGAACACTCGTTGATGCAGATACTCGTTGGGAGGCGGTCGATGTGATTCGAGGGCCTCGCCGGTGCGTTTCAGCGAGTTGGCAGGAGAGTATGTATCGCAGAGGCCTAGTCTAGTGAGCCCTTTCATTCGACACCAATGTGCGATGCTCACCTCTTTGTCCAGTACTCGTGTACGCAAACTCGCCCATCATGACCGTCTCCACTATCGCATGTGTCTCCGCCAAGACCTGCACATACACCGGAACCCGATTTGACCGCTCAACCGCTGCCGCTCCCGTAGTCGACCAACTCGGGACTATCGCTGTCAACTGACACAGCTGTCCTGGCCCTATTCCCGCTTCCGTCATGAGCAGGTTGACAGCGGTTTGAACGGGATGTTGTCCAAACACCACTCTAAGAGCTTTCCCTCTTGATGGCGGGGCGGGTGATGGGATGGGTGGTGATCCCTCGGAATTGGAAGGTGGTGGTGTGGGTGGGAAGACGTCGCATTTGACGGTGAGCTGCATACCCTGTGTTCCTTCCTGAGGTCCGTACTCGTGCACGACGACGTGCTGGTTGTCGATGACAGGGATGACAGGTTCGAAGCCACTTTGAACGAGGGCGGGGCTGACGGTAGTGAGGGAGTCGAACTGGTGGGAGACCTGTGGTGACATGTATGGCCGTGAAGGGATGACGGTGGAGCCGAGGGAAGGCTGATATGAGGATGAAGACGCGCCGGGTGTAGGGGAGTAGGGAGATGGTGGCGAGGGAGGTCCGGTGAATGGGTCCATGCCTGTCATCCGATTTTGGTGAGAGCTGTGCTGATGATGGTTGGCAGGTAATGACGGTTGATAATGCCGTCGATGAGGGTATGATGGGGAGAGCTGCGTCGGCAATGGATGGTACATGTCTTCGCCATCATCAGCGCGTCGACCAGGATGCACCTAGGAAACTCACCTGAAGACCAATCACGCAGTCAAGAGGTATGTGAAAAGCAAGACAGGTATGGCGATGTCCGAGACAGCAAGGTCGTGCGAAACAAGAATTGATAACAAATAAGCAGTGATCAGCGATGTTCAACGATAGAAATTTGTGTCGGAGCGATAGCATGAGAGACAAGAGAAAGACAAAAGATCGACGTGGGGGACTGTTCGATTCTCGACTTCGCCCCCTCGTCACCTTCCCTTAAACTAAAAAAAACCCATTTTCGCTCTAGCTTGGTAGCCCCAAATGACGCCCAAAGCAAATACCTCAACAGGGTTCTGAGACCGGAAACGGATTGAATTGAGGAAAACGACGACGCCTCGAAACCGATCGACGAATTGTTCGGAGAATTAAAAGCAGTCGCCAGGAAAAGTCCCCGGAAAAGGTAAAATAGCCAGCGACTTGCCGCCGGCCAAAAAGAGTTCATATCAGGATTAGAGTAGACTCACGAGAATCAAAACCTGCATTTCGGTCAAGTAATGGTCGCCTCAAGCGAATAATGAAAAGATGACGAGAAATCAAGAAAGAGGAAGAGGTAGTTGTAGAAGGCGTTTGGGGAATGGTCATATATCCCGAAGCATCATCTTGAAGAAGTGCTTCTGGGTGCTTCGCCGAGGCGCGAAATACCAGCCTCTCCGTGAGCAAGCACAGACCCTTCCACATCTTCTTCCTCCATGTTGCAATCCCTCACGCACTGGCGATCACTCAGCCCGCCTCAACGGAGACTGAAGAGGTTGAAGAGGTTGCCCTTAATTCCGGCTTCTACGGCTCGGGATGACGAGAGGGCTTAGCTTGTTGAGCCCTGAGAAGCCGGGTCTCGACGCGACCAAACAGGATGGGTGGGAAAGGTAATTAGCGTTCTGGGAAAGGTGGCTTGCAGGAATCTTCGATCACACCGCTCGACCACATTTTTCCCGCTCGAACATCCTCCCAACCTTCCACAGCTCACAACATCCGCGGCGCACAGCAATTCACCCAACATGTAATGTGGTCGACATCCTCCCCAGATGCCGGAAATATCGGCAGAAGAGAGACAAATGAAGTCGGAAATGGAGGACGGGAGGACCCAAATCAAAGGCAGACTCACCATCCCACCCTTCCTTGATAGTTCGTATGTGTCCTTTCGATGAGACGACCTCATATACGCTCGCTTCGGTCGTAATCGATCGTAGAGGTCGTTCGAGGCATTCATCATCGTTTGGATACCTGGGGTCGATCAAGTATGGTGGGGTGTCGTAGTGGTTTGCAGGCGGTCTGACGTGTAGGACTCAGACCGTTTTAGCATATCACACGCAGTCACAAGCGAATTTGGCTCGGATAATATGGGATGACACCAGACGTGTAGGGTTCATGACTGTGGAAGTCGTAGGTGACGGACGGCCACTCACAGGTGGAGTTGTCGCGAAATGGGTTAAAAGATGTCGTGTTTGATTGTTGACGACACCAAGAGATGGTTTGACGGCTTGCGTCGACATCAAGCGACATAGCGAGTGCGAGCTTCGATGTCCACCGATTGTGCTGTGACGAGGACGGCTAAACCGCCAGCTCGAAAACGAGTATAAGCTGCGCCAAGATTGTCAGCTCTGATCAGCGAACGCCACTCCATCCTTTTCTTCTCCTCGCGGATCTCCTAAGCATCACTTCGCACGACGCACGACACCCACCGCTTTTGAATGGCGGTACCACCCTCATCGCAACCTCATGCGATACCGAAAGTGGGACATCTAGCGTACTTTTCGTAAAACTTCAAAACTTACGGCGTTGCGATCACGTCCCTAATCCCGCACGGGCCTTAACTTCCCCCTCCTTTGGAACAACTCCCCCTTCTTTCCTTCACTCGCGCCGTCTTGTTTACTCGGTAGAATCAAGCTCAAGCTCAAGAGTCTGAGAGTGCTTCGACGGTGGCAAGTCATCTTGGATCATCCGCTCACATACTCGTATTATCGTCCAAACGCATCATGTGAAGGATCCGCTGGATTCGATGGGTTTTCCTAAGGTTGGATATGGACCCTACAGATCGGCGCACGGCTCCCGACAGATCGAGCCTTGGAAAGGACTCTCCAAGTTGCCACTCTGGAACAAGCCGGATCTTGGACGGTCATGTGCACGGGACTGATCGGAGTAACGCCGTTGATGAGCCATCAGAAAGCCAATCCATCACGGTTCTAGTGCGGGTGGAAAGACACCCTCCTTTCCAGAATAAGTTGACACACAGGAGATTATGCAGAGTGTTTCGGCATGGAAATCAGACAGATCTCTGTCGTAGACCTCGTGGGTTTGCATCAACCGAGACGTGAGAGAGACGATGTATGAGGGTCGCCTCAAATGCATGCGTTATTGGCATTCGCTTGGCTTTCACGCGCAACATCCAACACAGGACCGAAGGCTGTAAATCGGCAACCTGAGATGAGCATCCCCTCCTTTTCCGATATTTGCTTCCGTCAAGCTCGGACCCTCAGACTCAAAAATCAAATCAAACGATCATTATGATTCGTCCCTCCTCCACAAGCGAGTGTCAAGCCAATGCTACTAGGAATAGGTATCGACATCCTTTCTCTACCACGTATCGAAGCTTTGACATCACGTCGAGGAGCCGGAACTCTAGCTCGTCGGATATGCTGTTCCCGAGAATTTGACGAGTTTCGGACTTCGTGTCGAACACCTCAGCAGGACATCCGCTTCCTCAGCACTCGGTGAGCCCTTACTCGACATAACTCCCAACTGTAGTTCTAGCTCAGCTATTGATCGAAGACGTTAGATGGACGTTGAAAGAAGCTGCCTACAAATCACTTCCTTCCTACCTTCCAGCGCAGAGACTCGGCTGGAAATCACTTGATGTACGATACCTACCCAACGGTGCGCCAACCTTACATCTCATAAAAGGCAACGCCATCAACAACGATAACGCCGATGGATCAGATCTAAGAGTGGACTTCATGGCTAGTCTAAGTGGAGATGCCGGGGTACTCGTTGGGGTTGTAGTCGCTCTGAGGAAGGGTTGAGGAGGGCGACCTGGTTCTGAAGCTTTTCGATCGAGCGAAGACGACTTTGACAGATGAGTGTGGCCTTTGGTTCGTGGCTCTCATATGGGTTCGGGACTGAGCTGCAAGCTTACTCCAAGGCAGGTCCAGACCTCTTGCGAACTGACACACGGACAGAAGTCTCAACCCCGCGAAAACTCACCATGCAGACGACATTCACACCGGTCCTGCGAGACTATGCTCAGTCGACGAGCGGCTGCGAGGGATCGAGGGGGCGACTTTGGGCGATATCTCATCAGACGGCTATGGATGAGGCGCTTTTATGAGGATCAAGGGCTTGAGCGATAGCGATTTGCATAGTGACCGACATGCGGAAATCAGATCATGCAGGATGCATCCATAGGGTATCAAGCAACAGGTAACTAACGGAAGAGAAGGGTATAAGAACGTTGAGCGGGTGAGCGACGATCGGGTAGCGTCAGAAGCGGCGGAAACCTTCTCGGAAGTCAGTGATCCATCAGATTTCGAAAGCTCGCGACCTACCATGCGAGGCGAGAGGAGAAGGTGCCTGCTGTCTCTGCTGCTGATACTGCTGCATCGCTCGGGAGTCGGGATATCCTTGCCGCGTGTGTTGCTGCGGATGGAGTTGGGGGAATGCATGAGGGGAATGGAAGGGTCCATCATCGCGGAGGGCGTCCGGCAGAAAGATACCTCGTCCGGAGTGTAGAGGTGTCGAGCCATACTGCAGCATGACTATGTCAAAGGTTATCAGCTGAGATCTATTAGAGGCTGCAACGGCGTACCTGGATCGAAGTCTTCACGCTCTACCCTCATCCCCTTGTTCGAGGTGAAGCCCTGCATTGCAGTATGATCCATTCTCCGGCCATCACCTCGTTCATCCCGAGCAAACCCTCCGGATTGGGGCGCCATGAAAGGCGACTCGCCTGCCCATCCATTATCGCTTGTTGACCCGTAGCCGTCCACAAAGCTGGCCAACTGAGCACCCAGGCCGGACGTACGACTATCACCTGTCCCTCGCGGTCGAAGCGGCTCCTCCGGTACATGCTGCCGGCCCGCCCACGGGTCACGAGGTAAACTCGGGTCCTCAACTGGCCTTCGCATCGAAGCGAAAGGGCTATGATTTCGGCTTGTCGCCGGGCTAGCGTTACGAGCGAAGTCGAAGCGCGATGTCGTCCGTGGACCGTCCTGCTGACCTGCCCCTTTTGGTCGAGACGGTCCAGCTGTCTCTGCATTGTCGAGTAGAGACTCTTCGCCGCTGTCGAAAGGCTGAAAGGTACCAGTAAAGCTAGAGGTCTGAGGTCCTGACTGCAGAACAGCGAAGTCGGGTATCTCGGGTGAAAGGACGCCCAGTTCCGCCAGTCCGACAAGAGTCTTGCTAAAGGGCGAAGGTTGATATCCGCCTGCTTGGGCTTGCTGCCGCTGTACCTCATCCTCATCGAGACCCAGCACGAATGCGAATCCAGGATCGGAAATGGGAAAGGGGTAAATCCGAGGCTCTTCGTAAGGCGAGTGTACGAATATGGGTTCGGCTGTAAGAGGTGGAGGAAGGAATGTACCGGAGTGACGAGCAGGGGTTTGAGGAGCGGGAGAGCCGGAAGAGGGACCTGCTTCCGACTCCGCTGACAAGGGCTCTTCCTGTGGCTCCTCGTATGAATGCGAGAGTAACATCGTGTCCAATGCCTTGGCGATGTCAACGATACTGGGCCCAGATAGGCCCGACGGCGGTGTGATGGCGGAAGGGATGTTCGGCGCAGTGATCGGTGGTAGCCCAGAACCCTTCTTCTTCGGCGACGTTTGGGCACTGCTGCCAGTCGTACTTTGGGTTGAGTCGCTGCTCCGTCCTCGGGCCATAGCTGTCGCGGCCTTCCGCTTCTCCTTCTCGACTTTGGCGGACACAGGCGTGATGGGTGAGGGTGAAGGGAGGGGAAAGGCAGAGTTGCTCTTGAGGGGAACGAGAGTGGTGACTTTCGTCGGTTTCGCGACAGCGTTTGAAGGTGGAGTGCGACCGTTGACTATGCGACCTGTGCCAACGCTCTTACCCCATCCAGCAGAATTCGGTAGTGCAGCTGATACAACAGTCAGCTCGGCCATGAGTGAAAAAGGCTCAAACGCACATCCTATAGGATCTTCCGACGTTGCAGACTTGGGCCAAGCGATCTTTGCAGATGATAATGCCGGTTGTACCTGAGTCTGCTTCTGCCTCGCGTCATACTCCATGGGTCGAGCCATCCTGCAACCATTAGCGGAAGCTTATCTCTAAACGCGCAGCACTCACGCAGTCTCCATGTCGTCCTTAGTGAAGCAGTCGCTCTCCCCTCCCCATTCATGCAGGTTGTTACAATTCGCATTGTCACACTTCAATCCTCTCAAGAAGGCATCGCAGTACCGCGCTGTCCCGTATGACGCCCTGATGATCTGGCCAACTGGTCCTCCAGGCGCCTGTATACCCTCAAGCGCCAAGATGGACCGAGCTGCATCTTCTCGCCGGACATAGGAGATGTAGATACCAGTGGAGGTGGCTGGATTATCGACAGTAAGCGTAGGGACGGCGGTCGATGATATGGCGGTTCGGTCGCGTAGATATATCTTGGAGATCTTTCCGTATTGGCCGAAATAGTCGTTTGAGCGAAGGATAGATACAGCCTATAGCGTATCAGCAGGCTGAAGGAATACCTAGCCCACTCACTCCGTCACCAGCAGCCGGCAGCTGCATTCCGACCACATATACCATATTCTTCATGACCACCCGTACTCCGAGCAGATGCCTCCGACCCATACTGCTCAACTGCTTTATGGTCTTTGCCCGTTTCGTCTTCTTTTCCTTTGCCCGCTTGACCCTGATTCCCTGTTAGTCTCTCAGAAATCAAGTACCGTTCGACTCACTCTTCAAAATCAACAGGCTGAAAGACGACCGCCTTGGCATCGTAAGGACGCCGACAGCCGGGACACCGGGCATCCGTCCCTAAAAGCTTGTTGTAGCAGAATTGGCAGATCTAACGGGGCCGACCGTCAAAGAGGGTACTAAGAGGCGGAGACGGCTACTCACCTGCATACCGCATTGACATGGCTTGAAATTGAGATCTGAAAGGTCGAGGGGTTCGGCGCAAAGGAGGCAGTCGGGATCGTCCTTAAAGTAGAAGCATTGGTCAGCAGCTTTCATGGCATCGGGTTGAGGCATAATGGACAGTGATAGCGACAAGGAGATATGCATCAGCTTGATGGATACAGCTGAGCATTCTCCTGCGCGTTCATTTTTGGCTTGAGACTGTTTCAAGTGGCCCGTCCGCCAAAGGATGCGAGGACTAACCTCATCGTCACTCCACGCAACATCCTGCAAACCCTTGAGTACCTCCCTGTTCACTCCACCCCCTCCACCTGCGCTCAGTGGAGGTGGTCCGATGATACTCCGACCTCCCAAAGTCGCCAAAGGCTGTTGTCCGGTCGTTGGGTTCGCAGGCAGAGGGTGTAGCGAAGGTAGAGGCATTGTAAGCTGCTAGGCTGTGGGGAAGACGGAAGGATTGATTGGGTATAGGTATCTCGAGAAGGTATGAGAAGGAGTCTTGAGATGATGATACAGTAATCGTTGATGGAAATATCAAAGCTTGAAAGCCGGGCCTGAGAAGGAGGAACGCGGACTTAGACTTTAAGCCCGCCGAAGGGTGGTGGCGAGACTACTACCGCCTTTTCGGTTCATATTGTTCTCACGAATGATCTCAAAACTTCGAACCTCTCATCGGTAGTCCACAGTACCATGGAGCTTCTCACACAGATCCTACGGGTTTGCGGGACTTAGGGTATCCAGTTCACCTCAATTCGGCTCTCACTTCTCCCTCATCCCTTTCAAACCCATCATGTCCGACTTGAAATCATACCTCGCGGCGAAGTAAGCTGTCTTCCCCTCTGCGCATACCTTGGCTGAGTCTGCTTGTCTCAGGTATATGACAGGTCCGAAAGCCGACGCGATTCTCTCCCGCTCGACTGATCCTATCCTCAAAAAGCGAAAGAAGAAGTCCAAGAATGAGGATTATATCGGCGGAGCTCCAAGTCGGGATCCAGACGGCGGACTCATGTTTAGAGATGAGGATGACGAGTGGAGACGGCGGAAAGACGAGCTTGAAATCGAAGGAGAGGATGCGCCGAGTGAGCCTGCCTTCTTTCCGCTGAGAAGTACCAAGCTGACCCATTGTTACCAGTCCTTGGGAAAGAACTCGCTACATTCAGACAATCAAAATCGCAATGGTCGACCGTCTCGTCCACTTCCCTTCCCCTACCTCCTGCTCCAGTAGCAGGGCCCTCCTCCCCACAACCTGATATCAAAGCCGATCCCGACGCGCCTCCCGCTCCGCCAGTCCAGCTAACAAAGCGAAAGGGCGGTTTACGAACAGTCGCTCAACTACGAGAAGAAGAGGAACGACTCGCCGCTGCACGATCAACGTCCCCACCACCTGATGATACGGGGCCAGAACCGACTGTGACGGTACATCGTGATGCTAGTGGGCGGATTGTGGATGTGGAGAAGATGAAGAAGGAGGAGAGGCGGCTGGAAGAGGAAGAGAGGAGGAAGAAGAAAGAGAGGGAGGAGTGGAGTAAGGGGTTGGTGCAACGCCAGCAACGGGAAGAAAGAGCGAGAGAAGAACAGGCTATGGCACAGGCGGGTGTCGGAAGGTATATTGCGGCTTCAACACCTCTTCATTGGGCTGACATGGGACGCAGATCTGCGAATGACGCCGCTATGAATAGGGAGATGAGGGAGGTGGAACGATGGAATGACCCAGCAGCGGAATTTCTCACAGTGAGTCCTCCTAGATATTATGCGATATCCAATCTGATAGGTGTTATAGCAAAAGAAAAAGTCAAAAGGCCCCCGGAAACCTCGATATCAAGGCGCTTTCCTGCCGAACCGATTTGGCATCCCTCCAGGCTATAGATGGGATGGTGTAGGTAAGTATTTTCTCCGTCATTCGGGTATCACCGCTGATATGGAGCTGGTATTCAGATCGGTCAAACGGCTTCGAAAAGAAATACTTCCAGTATCAGAACGCGGTTGTCCGGAAGGAGTACGAGTCGAATCAATGGAGTGTCGAGGATATGTGATCCTAGGTGTACCTACCGCATCACTGTACCATATCATGCATCACATGCTTCCGTTCATGTACAGTGAACCGAAATATCAGCGCTAGCATGTATCACTGCGTTCCTGACATTCAGCGATTTTCTCCCGCGTATGCCGTAGCTCCTCCGGCTCAACAATTCGCAACAAAGTCCTGCGAATCAGTCTCTCGTTTCCCAGCTTTACTGTACGCTGCCGAATTCACCTCTCCGCCTCGCTCGGTTCATTCCGGAGCTGCTCATCGCCCCCAATGATACCAACCCTCTCGCGGTCCCTGCTCCGGGCGCCGGTCGCTTTCCGATTGGCTGTTCAACCTGCCGCCTTGACCGGTCAGTCAAATGCTTTCCTCAATCATCCATTCAACGGGTTCCATCTCTACGACGATCTTTCCTCCATGAGGCCTGGATATATCTTGGCTGATACACTCACTCAGCCATCCGACACAACTCCGGCCCCGGATCTCACGCCCATGAAACCGAATCCTTCGAAGCCTTCAACTCCCGCTACCGAACCTTCTTCAGCTCATGCGACGACCTCTTCGAGCTCCAACGCGGTCTAAACAACTGTTTCGCATACGATCTCGTCCCAACCACCGAAGTCATTGAAGCAGCTCTTCGGTCCGCTCGTAAGGTGAATGATTATGCGACGGCCGTGAGGATCTTGGAAGGGTTGAGGGTGAAGGTGGAGAACAAGGGGCAGTATCAGAGTTACCTCGATGAGCTGAAATCGACTATTGAGGAGCTTGGTGAGTTTTTTCACTTGGTTGAGGGGATGAAGAGTGGGAGCTGATGGATTGGGTGGGAAGGGATCACGCCGAAAGAGGATTTGTATGGGGAGATTGTTTGAAAAAGCAAGGCATGTCAAGCTTGACGGTTGGTGTTGTCGTGAGGAGCACGATACTCGCCGGGTACTCACCTTGCAAACAAGCCGACAACGAGAAAGAGCCCAACCTTCCCTTACATACTCTCACGGATAGGATCTTCAACATAGCTCAACTTCCCAAGTCGCGAGCGAACGAAGATGCTGAGGGAAACTTTGAGGTGGTCTGATACCCTTCCATATCACTAGCTCGTAGACATTTACACATCTTCAAACCACCATTCCTCCTCGTCTCCTTACCTCACTCGATCGATACATCTCACTCCTGGCTATTCTCAACGCCCAATTCTTACTGGCTCTTCTTCTCGTCCGGAGTTTGGCTTTGGTTGTGCGTCATGTTCGGGATCGGACTCTGGGTTTGGTTCAGAGCCTCCTTTTCGGCTGACAAGCCATCAGTATTGGCCATCTCGGATTGGAACGCGACTAACCTTGTTTGATAAGCTTTTTAGCTTCGCCCGGTTTGTTCGTTTGAACCCAGTCCTTCCACAATGCGGATACCATCCCGTTCTCGAAGTCTGGAGCCATTCAGCTGTGTCTGCCTTTCGGACGAGGGAAGCCACCGACGTGGAGGGATGTTTGTCTGATTGGCGTTGTTGGCTGGCTCTCTGGCTGGTTCTGAACTTCGGTGTCTGGCTTTGTTCTCTTCAAGGATGAATCAGCAAATTCGTACGAAATTAACAAAAATGGATGCACGATAGCTGACGCTATCTGGCGAGTGCGGTACAGATTAGCCCAACAAAGGAACGACTCGCTTGTGCAAAGCGATCCTTTATCGTTTGGAGCCCCTTGAACGAGGGGAAAGCCGGTCGAGCGGGGGTGCTGGGCATCAAGCGCTGGCGCTGGGGCTCATGCTAATCATACATCATTTAATCGCTCTACTTGATGCCGCGGGGTATGCTCCACAGCCTTTCCTCGTCAATATCAAGTCAACCTCTCCATCCCACCTCGCACAGCCTTCTTTCGTCAATATCAAGTCAACCTCTCCATCCCACCTGGGTTCTGATTTTGAGCCTACAGCGTCTCTTCAGCTAAATACCCTATCAGCTCGACCTTCGGACACGAAGAAGCGTACTCCCGAGCTTGATGACCGTTTCGGCGTCTTGAGGATGATTGCTGCGAACCCAGACTTTCCATCCCTCAGTCAAGGTCCTCTTCTTGTTGTCATTTTTTTCAAACTCTGTGAAATTGCCCGTTTAGCCAGGCTCTTCTGTAGAGCAAAGATTACTTACGCTCAGGTGTGGTATTCTTCGAAACCACGTCGTTCGACGGCATAATGGCAGGCCGATCAGGGTTACTAGTATTCGACATGGTTAAAGATCGTATCGACTCGTGAAGATCTTGAAGATCAATCGTGGAGAGTGAACTGGGACAAAAGGCAGATCATCGATATACCTTATCTCCTCCAGACCAACTGCTGCGATCGACAAAGGAGATGATTTATCTTAAACTTCGACCGAGCCCGATCCTTTTTCCTTTATCGTTTCTCAAACCCTTTTCTCAAAACCCCTGTTCAGGAAAGGATTAGTTCGTTGACGGACAACAGGCGAAACTCGAAGTGACTCATACATCGCGTCATCCCGCCGCTTGTACATACCCACCGGGCTCACTGCTTCTCACTCGCTCCCCATGTGTCCCACGTCTCACTCGTCATGATATCCCAACGTCTGAGGCACCTCACGAGTTCTGCCCCTGGCCTTGACGAGCAGCATGATCGTCCTTGGCTGACATCGTCACAGTCAGCAAGGCCTTCATACTGTCATAACAGTACTCACCCTGCTTGATCAGTTCCTCAGCCTTGGTAGGTTCCTGGGTACGGATCCAATTGATCCAATCCTGAGAGATCTGGTTGGTCTGTGGGTCGATCTCTGACCTCCTATCAGCTTTGGTCCTTATCGTACTCAAACAACGACGTACGCTGAGGTCCGGTCGGCTGCTGATTCATCTTGGTTGATTGGTTGGTTGGTTGGTTGATTCGTCGGTTGATTCACTGATTGTCGGCTGACGTATCGATCGTACGTATGAAAATCGTGTGAGAAGGAAGAAGAAGCCGTCAGAATGGACAGCTTATATACCTTTTGCCACTCTGATCGACTCGGTCTTTGACAAAGGAGACGATGTTTGATCCGGCCGAAGCGATCCTTCTCGATGAACGAACCTTTGGAGCGATGGATCATGCTAGATCATGTGAAAGAAAGGAGATCCTTTGACGGGGTTCACGTTTCTCTAAGCGGAATGATCTAGTATCTACGATGACGGTTACGCGTAGTCAGCCTTCCACGGAAGGTCGATCGAGGTGCTAAGAATGTTGTGGATTTGATGACTGACGGGAGACCGGGATCGACATTGCGCTGGAAACTTAGGGGACATTGCAGGACCGTCTCTGTAAGGGACGAGACTAGGTCTAAGTAGACAGGATTCACGGATGGATAATGATCGAGAAGGGATATATGTAGTAGCCGGCCACTAGCTCTAGAGATCTATGCGTTTGCTCGAAGTAAACCGTGCTTCCCGTCCAACTACTCCCGTCTCAGCCATCTTTTGAGCAGACATATCAGTCCACCATCAAGAGTTTGTCTATGATTCTTCAGACTATCGCGATGGCACACTCGTCAACTCTCGAGGGTTGTTTCTACTAGGTGCTGTCATCATAGAATAAAACTTGCTTCTTCCAGCAGATTGACCCTCCGACCCAGCTGCACGTGAATACGAACGCGGTATACAGAACGTGGCTTCCCCGACCCAATCTTTGACAATCTTAGAAGAAGCAATCCTTGGGCGTGAAGGATCCCGACTCGGAGCGGATAAAGAGCTGAAGACGCGGATCTATGGAGGTCGGGATCCGAGAAGTGTTTCGGTGATGAGCTCAGTCTGCACAATGAGGTTTATACTATCCATGCAGGAATTTCACATCTTGCCTTATCTACGCGCTCCTTAAACCTCTTTTCGCTCCAAAGATACCGGATCGAACCCCTCGATAATCTCCCCCAAGACCCATATGCTGAACCCGAACAACTGGATCCCCGCCACCCATAAACAGAGATAGACCTCTTTAGCCACGAACTCAAGCTGATACGCCGCGCCCAACCAAACAGCCTGAGCACCGACCCATAGCCCAACCAGGAAGGTCGCTTTTTGCGGGGACATCCGAAGGTGTGGGATAATCGGCGTCAGTAGCGGGAGGAACCACATGAAATACTGTCGGATCTGGCTCAGCTTTGCGGAGGGCGAACATTGGGACAAGAAGAGCTTACTTGCGAAGTGCAGACCTTATTGAACACCACGAATGCTACGGTCTGGACGAACATCGCGAATACCAGTCCCGTCCTCGGAGTAAGCAGGAAGCCGGCTGCCAGGACCAGTCCAAACTGTGGGACGAAGGAAGCGAGTGGATGCCTGCTGGCGGTCAGAAAAGCTGATGGAGTGGTACGCTCGGCGGGTGGAAAGAGGGTAAGGTAGATTGGGTAGAAATAGGGGGAAAAGTTGTGTCGATGGTCGAGGCGGGATAGGTGGTACAGGAAGGTGTGCTGTAGAAAGGGTCGACCCCATCTTTCAAGGATCTCGTTAGCATGTCCCGACGATTGTCCGCCCAGCACATGAAGCTGAATATTTCCGGCGGTACTCACATGCACCATAATGACCCATTGATGAAGACCAGTCCCGCCGCTATTACGATACCAACCCGCCAGACACCTTTTCCAAGCCAGCCATATCGCCTCGACAAGCTCGTCCAAATCGCAGGTGCGTAGATGACCGGGTAAATCTTGTACGAGATGGACAAAGCGTAGAAGACAGCCGCATATATCTCCCAGGTTTCTGCAGATCTGCCCTCAGCTCGAACGGTCCTCGAGCCTGCAGTCGCTTCCGCTCCTCGGAGACAAGCGATAGTCGCCACGACAAGCAGGACTGTGACAGCTTCAGGCGAGCCTCTGGTGGTAATGTTGAGTACGAAAGGGTTGAGGGTCCATAGCAGATGAGTAGACCAGAAAGGAGCAGGTCCGTCACCTGAGTGAGGGGAGTCGTTTGGAGGGGACCAAAGGAGGACGAGAGGGACAGCGAGGGAGATTGCGACGAGGGTAAGCTTGCCGACTAGCGGGTGTATGACCGCAGGAGAGAGGAGCAAGGGCAAAAGTGATGTGTACCGGAATGTCGCTCGCTCATAAGGGCTGCGGTTGGCAAGTACAGGTAAATCCCTGGTTAGCGATCATCCTCGCTTTTGGGTTTGACGGTATACTGACTCGCCGACCCTCCAGTTGATTAGGTTGGGAAGCCATCCCTCTGCCTGGTTTCTCCCATCGCCGCTCGACTGGAATATCAATCTCGCCCCATCACTGACGACCAGCCAGTCCACATCGGTGTATCTCAGACCACCGAAACGCTCGGGATGCGAGTCCACATGGTTAGCATAAAGGAGGAGGACAACCTGCACTACAGCGGAAACGACCAAGAGCTGGGTTGTGGTGGGTCGGACCGGCATAGGAAATTGCCTTGGGCCATCTGATTTTTATCATTGCGTTTCTCATGAATAGGTTTCATTCACGCGACCATACAGGAGATCCTCCGCCCAAGTATAGCTTATGTATGTGCCCCGTCATCGGCGCCAGGCGTCGCAATCCCTGAAACGAGGGCCTTTATGTAACGACGCGTTTTGGCTTGGACCCCCCCGTTTCACCCGGGATTGTTTAGCGATTCTCACACCTCTGGAAGTCGCACATGTTCATTGCATCTTCAATTCACTTCTTGCTCATCTTTTGTGACTCGACTGCTACTCAGTAGCATCGTCTACTTATCACACTCGTTTGATACGCCTCACCAACTTGATTCGACAAGCCGACCGGGTCGCTAGTCAATCTGTCACTCAACCCATCGACAGTGCACATTCATCATCTTTCATTCCTTGTGAAGATAACGGCAGTTGGGCTCAAGCATCCCGACCAGTATTGCGAAAGAAGCAACGGTTATTGCACCGACAAAACATCCATAGCTCGAACGCATTGACATCATGTCGCCAGCAATAAGCAGGCTTCTCACCCTACTGCCCACTCTCGCCCTTGTCGGACTGGCTCTGACAGGACTAGAGGGCATTCCTGTAAGTGACTTTTCACCCATACCCTTTCGTGCCTTCCTTCCCGCACCGTCCATCATCCCGAAGGACAGGCTGACCGTCCTTCCGCTTAGTCCGCCGCAGCGCACAACCTTATTAGGGCTCCTAAGGACCGCCATCGTCACCTCGTCAATCGACAGAAGCTTGCAGGCAGTATAGGTGCCCAGGAGAAGAAGCGTCAGGTCAGCCGCACGGGACTGGTTCGACGCAATGCGGACGGGTCCATGTGCAGGGTTAGAAGCTCGAGCTTGACTGTTTCTTCGTCCACCGTCACCACCACGACTACACCCACCACTACAATCGCTGTCAGCCGTGTGACCACCACTGCCAGCTCTGCGGCTGCAACGAGCGATGCGGTTGCGGATGCGAATCAGGGCATGGCAGCCTTGGAGAACAACAGCGCATCCGTCACCGCATCTACCACCGATGCGGGCTCCAACTACCATGCGGCCTATGCAGCACCTAGCTCAGTTACCAGCACCGCATCTACTTCTGCTGCTGCATCAGTTGCGAGCACATCCAGCGCGACTTCATCTTCTAGTGGCGGTTCTGGCACCGGAAGGATGAACTCCGGCTCGAAGTTTGGTGCAGCATGGCCGAATGGTGGTTGGGCATCGCAGGGAGACGCGGATTACATTGGGAACTACGTCGGGTCAAGGACCTCTTGGTACTACACCTGGAGTCCGTCAAACATCGTGAGTATATTGCTTTACTACCCCTCGTCTCAAGCTGAGACGATATCAAATAGGCTGCAGCAGACTCGCTCGGCTTGGAGTTCGTGCCGATGCTCTGGGGTCCTAGTCAGGTCTCTGATTGGGGTTCGCAGCAGTCCAGCTGGCCTACTGTCAAGAACGCGCTGTTCTTCAATGTAAGCGGCCCAAGCCTAATTGAGCGTAAGCTGCTGATCAGTTTGATTCCCTTCATGTTTCGCCTATTTTCTGTCGACGCGAATGCCATGTACCGCTCCTCCCCCACTCTTCGCCATTCAGGAGCCGAACGAGGCCTCACAATCCAGCATGGCTGCTTCCGATTCTGTCTCCTACTGGATGAACCACATGGTCCCGCTCAGAGCCAAAGGCATCTCCCTAGGTGGTGCGGCGACGACCTCTGCTCCCAGCGGTCTTCAATGGATCCTCGACTTTCAGATGGCTTGCACGGGTGCCGGTAACTCTGCAGCTGATTGCAAAATGGAGTGAGTCGATCAATTGACAGGTTCTCCATGACCGAAGCTGATGGACTCAGCTTCGTTCCCATTCATTGGTACGACACCGATCCCGGTAATTTCCAGAACTACGTGGAGAACTTCCATCAGCAGACCGGGTTGGACATCTGGATCACCGAATATGCCTGCCAGAACTTCAATGACGGTGCACAATGTTCAAATTCAGACGGTATGCTGTCCTCCCCAACGGCCGTTGCTTTGCTGAGAATCGACGCAGTGTGGGGGCTTCACCAGTCCATGGCATCTTGGTTCGACAAGCAAGATTACGTCAAACGCTATGCTCCGTTCGGTGTGTATCGCCAGGAGCCCACTGATTCGCGAACTGACGCGAGATGCAGGGATGATGCAGAACATGCAAGGCGTGAATCAGATGAATGCTCTCATGAATACGGATGGCTCCATCACTTCTCTCGGCTCTTGGGTGAGTCGGTCGCTACAAGTGCTACTTTGTCGCTGATTCGTGTACAGTATGTCAGCTCAGCATGATCGTCCTCCCCTTCGCACAACCACTCCTACGAAATCGAAACGCCTTACGTTCTCGAAAGAAATGTGTATACCATTCGTCTTCATCAACCTTTTTTCTTTTGAGCGCCAAATGAGTTATCGGGATCGGGTTCAGAGATCTTACGTTTGTACCTCCCCGTCAGCCTGTTGCTGCCGGGACATGCGATGAAGCTCGTTGAACTTCGCGGGCAAAGTCTTTCGCAGGGTCCAACTGCTTCAAAGGAGGCCCAGCAGAACGAGCCGCAAGCCGGAGAAGGCGGTGTCGATGCTTTCAGCCGGGGTTCACTGTCCGTAGGATAGCTTCCAAAACAGCTTCCGAAGCTGTTCCGGTGAAAATGGATATTGCGGATTACGTAAAGGAAGCACAGCCATGGAGATTTGGGACCATTTGGTTTTCCGACGCTTGCTTTCAAGGCTGTGAATTGGTTATTTTAGATATAAAGCACGACCAGCGCTCACCATGTCGAGGTCCGGGCACTTCAGTGCACGCCAACCGTCTGATTTTTTCCCGCCAAAAGCACTGAACTCCCGCGAAGATACAACATGTTCGTTTACAAAGCCCTTTCCCTCCTCACCACCGGCCTCACCCTTGCCTCGGCAATCGTCCTCCCTCCGACTGCAAAATCGGACGTCTTCATCAAGAAGCGACAGAATTTGGGAACACTGAACATCACATTCGGCAATGATGGAGGTTTCATCGGTAGCGATCTCCCTCTGGTCTGTTTGACAGGCTGCATATCCCCTTTGGCGGACTACGAGTATGTCCACCTAGATTGTCGGACTTGACCCATTTCCTGATGATAGCCTCCTAGGCAATGCTTTCAAGCCAACGATACTGGTTCATGCACCGCACTCTGCGCACCGTCGAACTACACCAACCTCGTCGATTGCTTTGAATGCTTCGTCGCGAACGGGGAGGAAGACGTCACGCAATCCGGTCTGCAAGTGGAGTTGACCAACTTGGTCCAGAAATGCGCGACTGTCAGCGGGTTCAGCGCTACTACCACTTTGACTGCTTCTCCTACCACCACGTAAGCCATATATTTCCTGCTTTTAATCTCCTTTGATATGCAGTACTAACGGAAGATTTTCTCTGTAGCGGACCATTCTCCACATCCTTCACTGGGAACACCGAGATTCTCCCAGTTTGGACGGGAGTGAGCGAATTCGTCACCTATTCCTCGACCACTGCTGTCGGCGCCAATACGACTTCCACAGCGAGCGCTAGCAGTAACGGTTCCGCCAGCTCGTCATCGGTGACTTCCATCTCGACGTCGACCCCAAGTGCAGCTGCTGGGGTTGTAACCGGGACGCCGACACGGGTGACAGCGCCTTCTGCGGTGAGTCTGTCTCCTTTCCAAGAGAGATCTTGCTGAAGTCGTACGCTTAGGTATCTACGAGTAGTGCTGCATTGGCTAGTGCATCGAAGGGTGGAGCGGGGTTGCGAGTGGCACTTGATGGGAGATCGGCGTCGCTGTTGGGAGGGATTATGACCGTCATTGGGCTGATGCTGGCATGAGGGTAAAGGTTTAGAACACGTGTGCTATAGAGGTCGCATTCATCAGTTGTAATCCGGAATTCCGATGTACCGTAGGCATCGCACCAACCTGCTCGGCCCCGCTTGTTTTCTCTTTCTCTGTTGACAAGATCTGGGCGTGGATTTGTCGGATCAATAGAGCTGAAAGGACGAGAAGATCTGCCACTCGCGACAGCTGTCCTTTCACTAAAAATCGCCTTTGACAGCGACCAAGTAACATCACTGACATCGTTAGGGACTCGCTGACCCATTTGACTTTGCTGACGATTTTAGCTGACGAGCTCTAACACGGGTAACGTCAATGAGCAAAATGGCGGAAATCGGAAGCTTGACGAGTCTGCATCGCCCGGAAGACCTGACCCTGCCAGATCCGACCCTTGGGAAACCTTCGTCACTACCCGACGATATCTTTCTTCCAATCTGCCGACATCTCCACGATGCACGCAATGTACACACTCTGTTAGCTCTCCAGCGGACTTGTAATGTCGGCCGTCAGGCGGCTACTCAGTTTATTTACCGTGATATCCATATCAAGGACGATGGGCAATCACAATCGCTCCTTGATATTTTCGCCTCACAAGACAGTGACGGAATACCTCGTACAAGCAATTCCGATGGACTGCTGCAAAGAGTTCCGACAGATGATGTATCCACTTCCGACCCAGCTTCAGACTCATCGCCAAATGCCACTCGATCCCAGATTCGACTCCTCCGCGCGTGTACGTATACTAGATCGCTCACGATCGACGAGTTCCCTTCCTCCCGATCATGCGAGTTAGCCACAGCAGCACGAAATCTCGCTCATCAAGTCACCGGTCGAGACCTACTCTTCCCCAATGCTCATACCCTCTGCATCGCAGCCAACGCCACCTACATCTACCGGAACAACTACATTGAGTGGCGAAGATCCGTCAGTGAAGCCGATACCCGACCTTATCTCAGTAAGGAGACTGGATTGAACGCTTTCATCAACCCAAGACAACTATGTATCACCCGACCAAGGACAGCAGGGGAACATCCAGTAAACATGCTTTACCTACGCGATAATCTCGCAACTCGAGCGTTCGGTTTCTTGGTTTATTGCTTGACGAATATCTTCCCTAACCTCAAGATGGTTAGTTTACATGAGATCATACCGGGATTAGATCATGAGTTCGATATCCCCCGTTGCGATACCCGGATCTTCGTATCTGCTGGAGACGAGTCCCCTTCGAGAGATTCTCATTCACCTTATGCGATAGCTCTGAATTGGATATACGAGATGATCGTCCGATACGAGATGATCGTCAAGCTGGAATAGCCGGAAGGGAGTTCAAGGGGAGATCATTGGTTGGGATAAGTTGGTCGGGAAAGTGTTACCGCAGAGCTGGGCTGGGGAAGAAGTGATCAGGACGATTGAGATGCTGACACAGCCTCTTCGGACTGGACCGCAGCTTGGTAGCGGGTCGGCGATAGAGCAATCTTTGAGGATGGTGCCGACAGTCGAGGGTGAGGATAGGCCTTCCCGGATAGGCCTGCCCATATATCTTTCGCTCAGCGGGCGGAACCGTGTCGAATGTGTGGTCATGATTGATGTGCAGAGACTGGATAATTCTTTTTGAGCGTATCTGGGTACCCAAGCGCATCTGGTTCTCACAGTACTATCCTCCTACCTCGAGATGGCTCGTAGAGGAATGTCAATACAGTATCAATGGCTCGTTATGTGTCGCTTTTTCCAGCTTACATTGCGAGAATCGACAGTACTCGAGTAATGAATGAGGGGAGGGCGCGGATTTGAATACCTTGCTACCGGGCACAGGAATAGATATGCTACGAAGTTGATTGTCTTACGTTGACGTGAATCATCTCCTGTCACCGCACGCCAGACCTTCTTGAGGTCCATGTCGGTGGTACACTCCTTAGTCCTACACTTGCTGCTTTTTCAAATGCCACACTCCACCCGCGCCACACGATGACAGACACGCTCTTTGCCGGGGCCGGATTGGAACGTCTAGAGCAAATACTGAATCCATCGCAATCATCTCGCGGTGTATTGAGAGTACAGTCGTTGCGCATCAAACGATGTCATCGGAAACTGGCTTCGGGAGGATCAGGTGATGGGAGGGACAAAAGGAACTGGAATGTTTGGAACACTCACAAAGGGGCTGGGATTGGACTCCCTCATCTGCTCGGATGGACGCGTAACAGGTCGTGTCACCAGCTCGTCAGTGCACTTCACCAGTTCGTCACTCTCATCTCCCACATCAGTGTATATATTTTTCTATCTACCTAACGAGATCAGGCCCACCTCGGCTTTTCCTCCCGATTTAGCGGTAAATCATGTCAACAACAGTGGGAATCCCAGACCTCTCCTCCCTCACCCTCTCGATGAAACCAACTCTACCTCCCGACAGGAACGGAACCGTTACCCATGGACCGCTTCCTGACGACGTCTTCGATCCCATCTGCCGCTTCCTTCATGCCGCTTCGGATTTCCCATCACTAAGGTACCGCCGCGGCGATCCTTCTGTTGGTCGGTCAACATCAATCGGCTTCACTCGGCTAGAGCAGCCAGCTTTCACGGCGTTCGTCCGCATTCCAGAACGCTCGGTATCGTCGTTGCCAACTGCGTCAACTCCGTATACATATCGCCGCGTGAAGTCCAGGAAACACTTCATTCGGCAGGAACGAACGACCTGTACCCACGATTCTGTCAGGGTTGGATCTTCGATCTCCTGAGCGCCGAATTGGCGAATCCGGAGTTTTGTAGAGTTCTGTAAAAGGAACAAAGGGAGGCTTATCTGGAGATCAACGGGTGAGAGAGGACTCCCGGATCCAGTAAAGGATCGGATACACAAGAGGAGTGGACAGAACAGGCGACGAGAAGGTTTATCGAGTTTGCCCGACGAGTCAATCTTCCGCCAGGTGTTGTACTCGGTGATAAACATTTGCGTGAGATCAAGGTGGTCGATCGGAAGGAGAAGCGGGGACGCCTAAGTTTCGTTCCCGAGGGGAAGATCAAACCCTGCGTCGTCTGCGGAGGTGAGCTAGCTTTGCGTATCGACACCGTCTCCGCCGCTGATAGAGCTTCGTCCCCTAGAGACACAGTAGACGGACTCCGGAATCAGGCGATATGGTATGAGCTGGGGACTGGGGAGGTTGGCAAGAGAAAGATCAAGTCGACTGTCATTCTTCGTCATTCCTTTTCATTATGCAGCCTCGTTGAGGCTCCCGCAGCGTGTCTCATCGTAGGCAAGCCGAATATCAGCCTCGATGTGCGAGTGTATCTTTGAAAATCTGGGCCAATCAGTGATGCCGTGAACTCAAATAAACGAAAGGTAAAGTCATGAGTGAACACCATCGCCTCGATTTAGTGCGTTGGTTTGCTGACATCACATGTCCATATGGCTATCGCCATCTTCATCGCCTTCTTTACCTTCCAGAAGACCTCGCTCATAATCCTCGATCGCGCCATAGCACAGAGAGTTCGGTGCTGGTTCTCCCGTCTCCCTCACATGTATGTATTTGAGCCTCGTGATGGTCTTGATGAGGTCCAGTACAGCGGGTATGTACCACCCGTCCTTTGGCTGCGAACATCAGATCATGCCTGAAGGAAAGAAAAAAGCACTCACATCACATGTCTCCGATGCATTAGCAGGATCATTGATGAATTTCGCGATGAGGGGATCGGTGATATCGCAAAGCTGGAAGTCCGGTCGATCTCGATGCAGGATTTTCCCGTCAAAGATGTAATCCCGACTTTCGGGGGTATCGTATCAGCTCAATCTCTTCGTCGTTGAGAAACATACCTGCGATCGAGCGGGGGTCTCTTCCCATCCGCTACCCTCTCCTCCTGCACAGTCTCCCACCAGCTCCTCGTCTTCGTGAATTCGCCCGGATCATCCGGGTCAGGTTCAGGTGCTGGCGATACGGAATCCGCGACGGGATTTTTCCGTCCCTCCCGGTTGACGTGAACGTAGAAATACAGTCTTTGATAGCTGAATCCCCTTGAGCACGACCTATTTTGGAGTATAGCACTCACAACCGCGCTTCGGGGTGAACGCAAGGGTCGTATCCGAATCGGACTAGTGATTTCCAGAATGGTCCAGCTCCGAAACCGTAAAACAGGGCAGGCAGGTACATCCGATTTCTGATCATGAAGCGAGCTTGAGCTTATGGCATCGATATTCGGCTTGTAAGGACATACGTGATGATAATACGCTTCTCCGTCTCGTCGAAGTGCGCCAAGAGTGCATGTCTCTGCCACACCGGCCGTTCAATCGACAGCTGTACTCGGTTTCTCAGAGCTGATCAGGTTCCGAGCAGCTAAACTTACCTGCCTGAGTTTGGCCAATATCCTCTGATCGAGCTTGTCCATCCGATCTTTTACCCCCTTGACCGGCTCAGTCGGGACTTCGCCAAGAGTATGTCCATGCCCGATCCGTTGAGGTGCGAAACCGACCGCTCGAGACTTGTTGACGTAGCGTTTCTTGATCTGTCCAGTTCGCTCATCTTCGACTTCTTCGACGACTGCTTGAGGATGGTTCTTGAAGCTACGGCTGTCAGAAAGGGGAAGTGCGAATGGAAGTGAAAAGCAACGTACTTGTATACCTGAGGAAGACGACGGTCGCTGAAGATAGGCATAGGTTGAAGATCCAGGAGTGAACGGAAAGCTAGCTCGTTATCGAGAGTCGAGCCATCTTCGGGCGGTGTCACGGGTTCTGTGAAGGTTTCATCAAGAGGCGGAACGCTATAATCGAGAATGGCATCGTCTGCTTCGATCAGCTCATGACGACTACCAGGAGCTTAGAGACGCACAGTTCAAGTCTCGCAAAGAGCTGACTAGCTGGCTGACTCTCCCTTCGGGATTCGGAGTGTAGTGCCAGTCTGCCATCGCTGCGAGTGATGGATCAGTCAAGAAAGCTCTTCCGATGCTGAGCGTAGCTTACCTCTGAAGCGCACAGTCTGCGTGACAGGTCCCATAATCTCCGCCGTGAAGACTCCGTCGACAGGCGACAGATCCCTCTCCTTCCCTTTGCCCTGTCTCCTCCCCTCCTGTCCATCAACCTCCATCCCATCCATCCTCTTCCGCCTCCTCTTCACAATCTTCAGCAGAAGCTTCTGGCTCGCCACCCTCGTCCCTCTCACAGGTACTCCATACCTATCCTCTCTCCGATAGCTCATCTCCAGGGTCTTGGACTCCGACGGGGGGGCGTTGAAGCATTCGTTGAGGTCTTCTTGGGGGATAACTTTGAGGAGTGCTGAGGGGTGAGAGACTGGACCTGGGTATTCGACGGAGGCTAAGGATTGTTGAGGGTAGTCTCGGAAGGGAGCTGTGGAGCTTGAGGCGTGTGAAGGGTCTACAGGAAGGGTAGTGGATAGAGAGGGTTGGCGCATGATTGGGACCAGCTACGAGAATATATGTCAATATCGGGACTAAGGTGTTGCATCGCCCGCTACCCACAGTCAGACCTTAATGGCCTGATAGCTGAGCTATGACAGTCTCGCACATGCCTCCGTGCTTTCGTCGGGGACTTGATGAAGTTGTAAGTAGCAAAGTCCAAAAGTTTGGATTTTGATGGACATGACTTGCGGAGTTGCCGCGTCTCAATTGATCAATTGCTTCCCCTCATTTTCGAGGATAGCCCACTGTCCCCTGTCATATATCCCCTCAACTCGATCCATCCACCCACACAAATACTACCGTCCTACTCGGAAGATCTCTAGCTCTCCGATGATACCCCTATCGCCCGTATAGGTTGCCTCCGGCACGGGCACTTTGACGTCCACTTGGTCGGCCACCATGAAGGTCAGTCATTTCAATTTCCATTCCCCTTTGGTAGGGTAGAATGAGCTGATATCGATGCATCCACTCTCAACAGTACCTCCTCGGCTTCCTCGAGGGTGTCTCCGATGGTCCTGACCTCTCAGATCCGGACTTTCAGCAGTTGCTCGTCGACGTCGTACAGGCCGGCAAGGTGAGTCCTCCTTTTTCAGCGGTCTCCGACGGGATTGGCGATTCATTTTAGGGCTTTGTCGCTGATGTGCCTGCTTTCTTTTCTTCTTACCTTCTCTTACCCACCTTGTCAAACGACTACGATTACCTTCAGACCAACGCGAAGTCCGCCGATGCATTTTACGAGAGCTTGGAGAAGATCGTCAATGAGCTCAAGAGCACCGTACGTTTACACCATCGTGGCATTGTGGCTCTTGACTTCTGCTTGTGCTGATCGTTGTCTTACATCGTAGCCCGAGTCCATGGCCTTCCAAAAGCCTGTATCGAAGCGAGAGGCTCCAGGGTACTATGAAAGCATGTCTTCTCTCCGTCTTCGCATGTTCGTAGGATAGGCATTCAAGCTAATTTTGCATACTTCTAGTCATCAGGAAACCGATGGATCTGTCAACTGTACTTCGGAATGTCAGAGCGCACAAGTACAAGAATAAGGCCGAGTTCGCTTCGGACCTCGATCTGATATGGGATAACTGCTACCATTACAACACGGGGGTACACCATTCTTGATCTAGTCAGTAGAACTGTCTAACCCTTTCATGACAGAATCATCCGCTACACGCCTCAGCACGATTCATGAAGCAGAAAGCCGATCATCATCTCGAGTTCCTGGCAGACAAGAACGACAGGACTGCCAACCCGCTTCTCCCGCTACAGCCCTTTGTGCAGGATGCTCGTCCTGTGGCTTCGACTTCGACCGCTCATCTCCGTGCTCAACCATCACCCCTGCCAGTCGGATCTCAGCGATCAGGTGGAGGAGACGAGGACGCAGCTGGAGAGAGCGACGATGCTGCTGGAGAGATCGCAGCCGAGGAGCCCTTTCGGACCGCGGGTGAAGCGTCCGCACCCCCGAAACGGGGCGCCGATGAACAAGCCAAGAAAAGCACTCCCCGTAAGCCGTCCTAAGAGGTTGACAGCAAACATACTGATGAGTATCAGAAGCACGAGGCCGGATTGCCAGTCGAGGGAGAAGAGGATCAAGCGTTGCGTCTACGTCAGCGGACGGGCGAGTCAACGGGAACAAGCCAAACGGCATCAGGCGAAGTGTACGTCTGGAGTGCCGTCTGAGTGAAGCCTTGCTGACATTCATCAGCCCCCACCCTTCCGGCCCAAACTCACGACCAGTCTCGATGCTTCGCCCGCGCTCGTCCGTTCGCCGTACTCGTTGACCCACTTCTTGCCGATCTCCCTCAATCAACCTGGCCCATCTTTTTCACCGAAAGGAAAAGCTAAAGAAATCCTCTACTCCACTCCGCCACCGTCTTGGTATCCTGCTTCGTCGGCAGCGGAGGACGAGGAGTACAGGCTGGAAGGGAGTTGGTGGGGTCTACAGAGCAGAGACGAGGCATACATGTGTAATATGCCATCCGTACCGATCATGGCGAGTCCAGGCGCTCCTCGGAAACGACGGGTACCGGGTCGAAAACGTCGTCGACCTTCAATACCGAATGGTGATGATGAATCGCATCGGACACCTTCACTAGTCTCCCCGAAACCCGTGTCACTGGAGAACGTAGTACATTGCTCTGTCGACAAGCTTTGCGAAGCACGTCGGGTCGTCGGTCAGATACAGGAATTCCAGCGATTAGAAGCAGAGGGAGTGATATTCCTTTTGCCAAATCGGGCTGAAGAAGAGGAGCGGAGAGAAGAAGAGAAGTGGGACCGGGCGAACCGAAAGCGAAGGCGGAAAGTGGAGCTGGAGGAGGCGAATAGACGGAGAAGAGATGGAGGGGACATAGGGGAAACAGAGGCTGTGATGGGGTTGAAGAGGACGACGGCGACCATGCTAGCTCATGCGGGCTTCGAAGGTGGGTGATTTTTGACATTATCCTGAACAGATGCTCAGGATTCTCAGGTGGGAACGAGATCGCTCTGGACATGTTCACTCGTGTCGCTGTCGACCACATGCGGAATCTGGGTCGGACACTTCGATTATTGGTGGACGGCTTCTCGCACAAGATGACGCCTGAGGTATATCTCACGCTCACAGCTGATCACGGGCTGACGCGATCGCAAATCCAGGAACTCATATTGCACGCCTTGCACGAGAATGGTCAAGTACAGCCTGCCGACCTTGAAGGGCATATCAAGGATGATATCGAACGCGAGGGCGGGAAGATATCGGAAATGACGCGGAAGATCCGGCAGGCTTACAAAGAGGTGGTGAGTTCGCTACAAAACTTCTCTCAGGATTAGCTTATGAACCATCCAGACTACCGCCCCGGTCATCGAAGATGTTATGATGTTCGCGGAAAGTGGGGAGATGATGCTTGAGTACGCCCATTCGACGGACATATGCTTTTGAAGCTCACACATCTGCAGCGGGAACTTCGCCGAAGAGCTTGGCGAGGACTTCCTTGGCCTTCGCGATCTCGGTATCGACAAGGAGCACGGGCTCGCTTCTCTCACCGTTCCGTCTTCCGTATTTTACGGGAGAAGGAAAAGAATGGCAGATGCTGCTCAGCTTGGGTATGCTGCCCTGGTGTACAGCACCGGATATGCTGACATCTCTTCAGTGCCAAAGTTGAGGAGCCCGACTATCCCCCACCACCGCCCTTCATACCGCTCAACCCCTCAACATTGTTCACACATGTTCCTACCCTCCTACACGCCTTCTACGCCGCCAGAATGGATTCCGGACTGTCGATCACCGAGGACGAGCCTTTCGATCCCGCACATAGTCAGATCGGATCGCTTGGCCAGATTGTGGTCAAGAGCCAGCCAGTGGGAGGGACTAAGAAAAAGAAGGAAATCAACGGGGAGGAGAAGAGTGAGAGAAAGAAGAGGAGTCTGAAGAAGGTCTTGTAAGCGAACCGAGGGTCGTGATCCTGGCGATGCTGATTTGAGGCAGACAACCTGGGATAGGAAAGGGCAATTGGGGTGAGTAAATCCACGAGCAAAGGTGTTCGGCGCTGATGACTGCCCAGTGAGGCCATCCAAGGAAGAGCGGGAACGTCGAGCAGCACAGAAGAAGGCTACCCTACCAAACGGCGGGGGTGGATATACCCCCATCTCGGAGGATGCAGTCGGGGAAGACGAAGATGCGGAAGGGGAAGAGGAGTAGACGCCATTCAAGTGTAGGGCGTTGTGTCATTTTGTCGTGGTACATCACAATGCATAGCATAGCACATCGCATAAAGCGGGAACGGTGTACGATTTCCAGCAATACGATGCAAATAGCTGCTAGGGAATTGATCGGTCTTGAGAGTCCTGCGTCGCACGAAAGTATCAGCTCAATCCCGCTCAGTGGGCCACGACGGATCGATCAGCCTCTATCTTTGGCGATCCCAGCCCCGCAAGTCCCCACTAAACCACCCACAACCCAACCAACCGAGTCAACCCTCCCCTTATCCCGCGAAGGAGCTAGAGTAAGGGGAGAGGTATCCTCGCCAATCCTCGCGACATCGCACCATTGACTCGGGTGAAGCGCTGATTCGGCGAGGTCAAGGTAAGGATGGCTATACATCGAGGTTCCCCGTCACTCCCCTCGAAACTCTAGGAAGTACGGAATGGCCTGAAACCCTTGATGCTTTGGGGTTTAGGATGTTCGCTTGGACCTTTACCAACTCCCAAACATTGATCTTGATAGGGAGAGGTCTATTTTTCCAAGAGAGTATGTGATTGGATTTTGATGATCGTCCCGCCTTTTACTCTGAACCCTCTATGGATCTAGAGAGGGACAGTGATGTGTTGAACGCCTCGGTGTGCGTGGTTGGGAGGGATGGGAAAGGGGGATTAGGGGGGCTCACACCTTTTACTAGGAAAAACATCATCGCGGGACTCACTGTTGACTATAGCATGGCCCGTCGTCATCGTTGAGTCAGTCTCGGTGTTGTTCAGTCGTATCCAGCCAAAAGAGAGAGCGCAAACTAAAAAGGATTTCAGGCAAGCTTAGTATTGCATACCGGGTATACCCCAACAGAGGACATCAATCAAAGTTGGACGATAGGCGTACAAGCCCCAAGTCTGGGCCTACAAAAAGATCGACATCGGTTACTATTCTCCGGCGACGTTATCGAACGTCCTTTGTTTCCACGATGCCCGATGACGGCAACCTTTTTGGAGCCCGCCCGTAGGCGTCTTTTTCATCTCCTTTGACATCGCTCCACCACCTAATCATCGATAATAACCTTAGACTTCCGACACTCAGACTCGTACAGATGAACAACTCAACAGACACTCATTAACCAGACGAAATTATCACACCTACACAAGCGGTTTCATTCAGCTACGATCCCGCTCGCCACCCCTTTTCAGCGAATCAATCTTGATCTTTACCACTACTGCTTCTAAGTATCGGCTCGGCAGTTCAACAAGTTTGCCCATCCATCCTCCCCATAACTCCCTCCAGCGTTTCCATCCCATCCATCATGCTTCCCTCACCATCAATATTTCAGCAACCCCTCAACTCCACTCTTCTCTCGATGATCACAGCCACCGCACTGCACCCACCAATATACTATACCACCCGCCCTTCTCTCCTCCCCTCCATATCCGATAAACACCTGTCCCTAGCCGCACCCATAATAATCTATTGGTCCCTCTCCATCGCCTTCCACTTCCTCGACACCGCCAAAATCCCATACTTCGAAGCGAGGCGATTGCATGAATCCCCTGAGGTCTTGTCACGGAACAAGGCGACGGTGATGCAGGTCATCAAGGCTGTTGTTTTGCAGCATGTCACACAGACTGTGTTGGGGATGGTTTGGCTAGAAGACGACGCAACGATAGCGAAGAGGGAGCATCATCGGGATCATTTGGGGGAGATGGCGAGCATTGCCCCTTGGGTTGCGGATATGACGTTAGTGATGCTTGGGCGAAAGTCAGGCGAAGATCTGTTACGGAGACATGGAGAGTCCATGGTCAGGTGGGTGTACTGGTGGGGCATACCTTCAGCGCAAATGCTCTTTGCCTTGTAAGTGTGCTTCCTACTGCCTGATCGGCCGAGCTGACCAGGGTGTACTCAGCTTCATCATCGACACATGGCAATACTTCCTTCACCGCCTCTTCCACACTTCCCGCTTCCTCTACCGACATTTCCACTCGGTCCACCACAGACTATACGTCCCTTATGCCTTCGGTGCACTATACAATCATCCTGTCGAGGGACTCATCTTCGACACTCTTGGCGCGGTAGTCGCTCAGGAAGTATCTGGGATGACTATTCGCCAAGCTCTTCTCCTCTTCTCGTTCGGTACGATCAAGACCGTCGATGATCACTGCGGATATAAGCTGTGGTGGGATCCTTGCCAGTTCACCTTCCCGAACAATGCGGATTACCATGATATACATCATCAGGCGTATGGGATCAAGGCGAACTTTAGCCAGCCTTTCTTGTGAGTCCGAAGACGAATGAGTCTTGTATGGAGCTGATGAGCTCTTTAGCACCAACTGGGACAAATTACTCGGCACGAGGATGACTCGGGAACAGGCAATTAAGCGGACACGGCGGCCTATGAAGGTGGAGTGAGGTGTTTGGTGTGTCACTTGCCATTGCATATATGCGTTATTATCATTCTACTATGCCATCCGCTCCGGCGGCTAATCCGAACCTCCCCGAATCTCGACTGCTTTGACACACCGCTATCCAACGACGCTGACCCGACACTGAACCCCAAAGAGCTAGTCGAGGCTACTACAAAGCACAGTCACCAATAAGACCAGCGATGCCAGCTAAACTTCTATTCGGGTCTATCTCTTGTTTCCTTTTCTCATTACCCTCCTACTCGTTCCTCCTTGTCTCGCGGGGGTAACCTAAACAGATCTACTGACGAATGATCTCGTCGATCCAACACTTCTGTTCCCTACTTCTATCCAACTCACCCCTCCTCATCCTTTGGCAAATGCCTCCGTCTAGCTTACACGCCTCCGTTTTGCCGAGTATAACGGAAGTGTTCGCATCCTTTGTAGCTCCGTCTGACGCTTATGGATGGAGGGAGGTATACGCTGAAGCTGACTGATGATAAGAAAGGGTGGGAGCCCTCAAGCCTCTCTTTGTGTTGGTACACTATACCATCAGCTACAATTTTCGGTTGCCAGCCGATAAACAACTGTGATCTCGCAGGATGCAGCCGAGCCCTGACAAGTACCTCGCCGACGTCGAGGGTGATCCCAATTCCGAGCTAGCCTCTCTTCTACATTCCCCTCCGATCCCGAGCTCGCCAGCACCAGCCTACTCCACCCTCCCCTACCGAGACACTGACTTTCACCTCGCTCCGCTCCTCAATTCAAAGGTCGGCGAGATCGAGCTTGAGAGTGTGGATGGGAAGAGGTTCTTGGTTCATCGGAAGGTGCTTGAGCAGGAGACGGTGTTCTTCCATATCTAGTGCGTGAAAAGCCTCCTTCGTCTTGAGCTTTCCCCTTGTCGAGTTCGAAGAAAGTACAACGCTAAAAGAAGAGTAGCTACGGTTTCGTTCCCGTGTGGAGGCTGAACACTGCCAGCCCATGTCTGCCCCCACCCCCTTCTCCACACCAAGCCCAGCAGTCCGGTCAGAATCAGCAGATTGCTTCTTCCGGACTCGGAACCGGAACAGGCGGTACACTCAACAACCTCCTCTGTCTCCCAAAACTCATCGTATCCCACCTCCGTTCGACCCAACCTCCCTCCTTCAACGACCTCCCCTCCCCTCCACCTCCACTTCCACCAAAAGACAACGTCCCCCCGGTCGTAAGAGCTCCAACCCCCACGACCAACCCCTACACCTGGGTCGTCCCCGAACATTCGATTGTACTCTCAGGTTTCCTCTCCCTAATCTACCCTCGAGGGACATTCACCTCCAACCCAGAAGAAGGATTGACCACCCTCGATCTCACTGGGAGGGTCGTAAGAGCTGCTTTAGGTTATCAAAGTTCCAAAGCACTCGGATTAGCTCGGGACAGGTTGAGTGGGTTTATTGAGAGTCAACCGGTTGAGGTTTACGCCATGGCTTGTTTCTTCAAGTTTACGGATTTGGCAAAGATCGCTTCGATCAAGGCGATCGGTGTGCCGAGTGATGAGTGGGGACAGGAAAGTCGGACTCTTATGGGGAAGAGAGCGACGGCGAGACTTGAGAATCTACAGATGACTCATTTGATTGCGCTGAGGGAGATTCTCGGACAAGAAATGGAGATGGATGAGCACAGTGCCGGGTGCGGGAGACGTGGCATGGTGGAGGAAGTGTGGAAGAGGAAGGTCACGGAGGTGGAAGGCCATCTGACCCCCGAGAGCGAGTTATTCGAGCTGCTAGATATCGATCTTCGTGGTGGGCATTGTGGAGAATGTTTCGTGTTGCTTGGGACAACGATCCAGAGGTGTCTGTACAAGGCGAAGGAGTTACCGAGATCCGTGTAGACTAGCTAGCAATGTACGAAGAGATGCATGATGTATACCTATATACAAAACGTATGCAAAGCCGCGTGGGTGTATGTACAGATGCGTGAGGTATGAGATGCAGGATGTATGAACAGATATGCGATGTCAGCAGATGAATGTTTTATGTACTAATGCATGATGTGATTCGATCGTATGCCTGGTATGGTCATGATCTAGGTGACCTAATCGTTTCCCCCGCTGACTGCTCCGGGTCATCGTCCTCTCTGATATCAGGCGGTCGACTCTAACTATACTGAGGGACGTGCACCGGTCCATGCGATAACAGCTCGGGACTCTCATTTTGTGTCGCATGGATCGAGCTCGACAACAACGGCTGCCTCTCCGAAGAAACCGAAAAGTTCCGTCCGTCCTCTGCTTGCTGCATCTTCCGCCTTGACCAGTCATATCGCCGTCTTGCGATTCCTAGGAAGGATGACGGTATTGGAGGGGCCGACCCATAAATATACGATTGGAGCATGATGGTGAGGTCGAAAATGAGTGTTCCGCCAGATCCGAGCAAATACCTGCGAATGTCAGGAGACGCTTGATAAGCTGAGTGGACTTACGGAAACGCTTCAAGCAGGTAATGACCTGCTTCACTCGGATCTTCGGCCCCAGCCGGATTAAGCAGGATAGAAAAGACATAGAGTAGGTTCCCGAAAAAGGCGAAGACGAAGAGCAGGATGGAGAGGCCTTCGACGGATTTGCGGGTGAACTAGCATCATCAAGTCAGCTGTATTGCAACCTCGCTTGGTAGACTTGCATTCTTCCAGATTTGCGGTAAGCGAGAAGTGAGGTAGAGAGTTGTACATGTCCATGCCGATATCCGACCGATGACGCGCTGTAAGGATGGTGGTTCTTCGGGCCAATGGGGTATTGGAGGGTAGTCGGCGAGGAGGAGATGAGTGGACGAAGGAGGATTTAGGTGAAGAAGTGGCGGAGGAAGTGGTATTAGCCATCTTGTCGTCTCTGGACCCCTCGCAGTCTCTGATGGCATCAAGACAATCCCTCTTCGCCCAGCACTCGGTCGACCCGGCAGACCTCCCCACCCGACCAATATGCCCAAGCTCATGAAAGCCACACCAGCAGCTCGTCTCCCTCTGCCTCGCCCACCTGACCCTCTAGCAAGGCTCACACTCCGGCTCACATTCCGCGATGCCTCCCTCATCTCCCCATCTCCAGTCCCGGAGGCCGACCTATCCAGTCTTCCCACATCCTCCGGGATGTCAATCACAGTCCGCTTTAGACTCCTGCCTCGGTTTTCCAGCAAAGCACCAGTACTCAACGACATGCTTCGCCAGTTCTCCTCGGTCATCGAGCTTTGCGCAGACATCTCGGAGTGGAAGCTCTCCAGCATCCTCCGACCATCTTCGTCGGCCTCAGGTAGTCCAGGGTTTGTGTTCTGCTGACTGATTCTCTGTCGTCCAGATTGACTCCGTCCATGACTCGCTCTCTCGGCTGCACGAGCGACATCCAGTGCTGCCTCGTAGATAGCCGCGTACGACCCGTCGATCGGAGGGAGGGAAGCGACTAAGTTGGCTGACACTTTCTGCACCGAGTAGGCGGAGGGGTATTGGGAAAGAGGCACGCGTCTTTGTCGAGCGTTCGGATTGGTCGAAGCTGATGCATGAGGTGGATTGGAGAGGAGGAGGGGGTGTGAAGCTGATCGAACTCGAGGGGAGGATGTTGTCCTATAAGAAGGGAGGATAAGGGATCGGTGCATATGTTGGACAGGTTGATATCGAGGTGTAGATGTAGGGTGGAAAGGTGAGATGGGTAGAGCCCGGGAACGATAGTAGAAGAACTGGACTAGGAGGCTAAAGTCGACGATGCAGAAGTAGGCCGCGAGACATGTCTGCCTCCGGATCAGCTCTATCCTCGAAAGGCGACAAGGTATCCCACTTGGAAAGCCAATTGGTCGGTAAGGATACATCCAACCAGGTTCGTGATATCGCCTAAAGCTAATCAGAATTGAGTACAGCTAGATGTTCGGTGAGGCATACCAAACAGCCAGTTGAGCAGGAAAGGCAACGCCAAACCGTCACAAGACTGTAACGAGATGTTCTTGAGCACTTGGGGGAACTGAGCACAGAGCCAACATCCAATACTCAGGTATCCTAGCGCGTTGGCTATCGTCACATAAGATTGGAGGGTTGACATGTCGTGCGACCCGACCGACGGGGGTCATCGATCGAGTAAGCTATCCATGGGGAGCAATTGCAATGGACAAGAAGTGTGGGAGAGGGGTAAAGATAGATTGACGAACGCGCGAAAGGAAGGTCGAGAGAGGTATGGAACCCGGTTGCGTGAAAGCAGCCACCTCGTGGGGATAGATAAGGGACTCTATATGTTTGGTTCCGTGCAACATCATCTTAAACGCATTATGGGATGTCCGGTGCTGATGCTATAAAGGCAATGATGGCTACAAGATATGCTCACGAACAGAACAAACAATATGAATTACCCTTCCGGGTCAGAACCCCTCCCCTCTCTAGGTATTTGTTCGCTTCACGTCCTTCGCCAGACCAACCTTTCTCAAGAAGATAAAAATGACAGTAGCGCCTGTACATGATGATGATCAGCTGGAAAAACCTCGAAGAATCGCACAACTCGAAAACTTCTCGACGTACTACCCCAAGCGAATGCTGCATCCATCCATGAAGCCGCTCTCAATCCCTTGAGAAGATCTTGCGGTAAATGGCTCGGACCTCGTACGTTCGCCACGACGAGGCTGTTTATGCATACACCAAAACCCCAGGCGACCTGGATTGTCGTCTGTTGCAGCGCGCCGGTGACGGATTGCTCGTCGCTGCGTCCCGTCAGTATAGCTATTATGCAGTGGATGGGGTGTGACTCACTCGTCGCAGAGGTTTGAGATCATGATCGCACCCAGGCCGGTCGTTCTGAGTTTCTCGTGTCAGCAAGCCGATAACTGGACATATTGGCAGAGTCAGGGACCTACAAGTCAGTAGCGAATGGTAGGCACAGCATGGCGATGAACTCGCACTTCCAGTATTCGGTTCCTGCAGGTTCGACGGCGTACAACAACGGGCAGATACTCGAATTAACATCAGCCGAGACGCGCGATTATCTATATGAGACCACTTACCCGGTCACGATGCCGGCAGGAACAAGGATTGTTGGAACACTTACGCGAGGTGCGCCATAGATTACAACGGCCTATGCAGTTTCAGGTCAAACAAGCAGCGGGCTTAAGCAGGACTACTAACGCAAGCCGTGATCCCCATTATGGTTGCGGGCAAGAAACACAAGGCCCCACCAATCGGACTCTTCCCTCTGTAGTCCTGATAAAAGACTGTTTCTATGTAGACGAAACCTGGGACGGATATCCAGATGAGAGTGGAAGCGGCGAGGATGAGCGTGATCATCCATCCGTGACGGGTAAAGAGGGATAGCTTGGCGATGGGCGGAGTGAGTGTATGGTGTTCAACGTAGTACTCCCAGAAGAGGAAGAGGATGAAGAGAAGTATGGATACGACGAGAAGAGCGGGAACGTCTGCGAACACAAGTAAGCTAGGTCAACTAAAAGTTAAGAGGCAAAGGCTTAGACGTACATGGTTCTCCCCATCCTCGAGAAGCGATACCACTTTGCGTGATACTGAATGTGAACAAGGAGATACTACCCGTCACCAATATTCCGCCCACCCAATCGATCCTCCGATTCTGATCCTTCTGATGTTCGTCACGAGGGATGACCAGAATCCCGGTGACGACCGAGATGACGGTAAGTCCTGCGAGGATGTAAAAAAGATGTCTCCATCCGCTACGACCTTGCGCCGCTACGGCTCCACCAATGATCGGACCTGCCGTCGCGCCCATAGGATTCCCCATGGCCAATATAGCGAAGGCGATGGTCCGTGCGGGTTCGGTACGAAAGGTGACTCCGATGATACCGAAGCTGGCCGGGGTGGCTATGCTCGATCCTAACCCAGCGAGGGCTCGGATGACACATAGAGGAATGAGTCCCTAGTACAGTCAGCCAAAGAGTATACCTAGCTCGTCGGTCCGGAAGGAGGGGGGAGGGGGGGGAGGGGACATACCGGAATGACAGCAACGATGATGCTAAAGATGAAATTTATGCTCATCCCAGTGATGAACAGCAGCTTCCTCCCAAACAGATCTGCCAATCTACCTGAGAATAGTAATCCACTGCGTCATACACAGCTTCAGCCTCGGTCCCATCGGCGAAAGTATCTCGTGGACGAACCAACCGAAAGCTAGATTCTAAGCCGAAGAAACCCATTGAGCCTGTACCTCTGACGCGCCAAGATCTCTAGCCAAACTAGGAATGACGAGGATCACCGATGTGCCTGTGGCAGCCTACACGCCAGCTCAGGTTCAACTCACTATCTCAACGCTCAACGTGAGCGTGTGAAAAGGACGTACCCCAACAACATAGGTGAGTGTCATAGCGATACCAAGCAAGATCTGGCGTACCGACGACAAAGTAGGCCCACCATCCTCTACATCAACGACAGCGACGGTATCCATATTACTCATGGCGTAGAGCGAACCGAGCCTTCGTTCGGCAAGTGTCGGTCTCGGAGGAGGCTGTTTCATCGTCTCGTTTTCCTGCTTCATCATCGATTGTTCCTGCTTGACCATGGCTGTCGGTTGCTCCTGCTTCATCGTTGATGCTTCCTCCTTCGTCGTCGCTAATTCCGGCTTCTCCGAGACAGCCTGAGCCATCTCGGGAATTTCCGAGTCGACCATCAAATCAAACGAATTCGCGACGATTATTGCTTTGCGAGTCCGACATATTGAGACCACCAGATGACGGGGCGCTCCCTAGCTGTGCTCTGTAGTCGAAACGTACATCAATGTTGAGCCGAGATCGGTCCTCCAACCAACCAATGGGCACCCGGCGTCCATGGAAATCTATGAGTGTAATCATTAGAGAAGAATGTGCATGGCCGGAAGACCGGACGACCTCCACCTCTATGGCCCGAGAAATTTGACGCGAGACAAAGTGACCGTTGATAGCCCTTGCAAGCCTTGATTAGGCTTCAAAAGATGCCGGTCCAGCGGCGGTTATGCGCTGTTTCCGTGGCGTAATGAGCGCCAGGACGCGTCGTGCAGGCTGTCGCGCCAGTCACTGGAAAAGGCGGCGGATCGAAGCGCGTTCGATGGAAGGTGGAGTGTTGTCCTTAGGTTGAGTAAGTATACGTACGGCGAGGAGGTACTGCATGATGCGAGTGCATCCAGCCTTCGTCTCTACCACACTCTTCCACTTCATCGTCGACTACACTCTTCCACTTCATCGTCGACTACACTCTCAAGTCTCATCCGCCTCTATTTAAGACAAAGGATCTCACTTGACGATCCTATCCCTAAGCTTCTTCACCACCGAACCCTTCCTCCTCACTCCACCACCCATTACCTCATTCGCCGTGTACTCCGGAAAAGCCCTCCTCGGCGGGACGATATCGTCAAAGTCAGGTAGGACCGGAGCGACAGGCGGAGTCGGCAATGTCTTGACTCGATTACTCGGTTGCGCAGAAGGGAGTTCGGCCTGTTCACGAGCGAGTTGTTCTTTGCGGAGTGCACGGAGAGCTCTGGCTTTCGAGTGAGGGGACTGGACCAAGACATAGTCCGTTCCTTCCGCCGTCACCTCCTCAAGACCCTCCATTTGGAACGGCGGAGTCGCACCGCTTCTCTGAGGTGAGGCGTGGTTTGATATACGTTCGACGACTTGTGGATGACGCGGAATGTCCGAAGCGGGATCAGCGGGCTGTTGCTGTTCCCTGGGCGGAGAAGCGGATGCCGGTGAGGGTGGTGGTGGGCTTTCAGAAGTAGGTGATTGTTGACGAGGAGAGGACGAGCGGGGCGCATTCGCGTTGTCGCGCTGAGTGGACGAGAGGGCGTCAGCGACGTCGTGTTTAGGGCACGCCTGGTTTGATCCGCGAACCTCGACATCGCTTCGACCGTCGCGGCGAACCAATCCCAGTCCCCATCCTTCATCTCCTTCCGGCATACCGCCTACCCTCCGACTTCACCCTCCTCTCTGCTGTCCCATTCCACCGTCCCATCTCATTCGGCCTCGCGGCCCCAAACACGTCTTCCGAGGCATCCGCAAACTGGTCATCATGCTCCTCGTCCACAAGCTGCTCCTCCTCGACGACGTACTCTCCCTCGGCCCACCCGGGACTAAGGTTGGGCCGAGCGAGAGAACCTGTCATGGACTGGGACCGTTGACCCTCGCTGAGACCTGGGCGGACTTTGGGGACCTGCGCACTCTCGACCGATCCTGACCTTTGACGCACCATAGTTCTAATCTTCTGCATCAAACTCTTGGTACGCTTGACACCTCCGGGATAAGCGCCGACATTGCCTGAGCGAGCGGTCGTAGGCACGTTCTCGCTGATCGGTGAAATCGAACCTTCGTCCTTGATCGGCGGTGTTCGGGGTCCAAGTCCGAGGCGAAGACCTGGTGAGCGCATGGGACGGCCAGCCGGAAGGGGTGCCGTGTTAGACTCCGGAGACGTCATGTCTTCTGTAACCGAGGCGAGGCGTGAGCTTGACTGTGGCGATATATCGATAGACGTACGGTCGATGCTGCCGACTTCGCCAGGCGAGGCCCCAAAGTCCTCAAAAGGCTCGGCTGCTGGTTGTCAGCGCACAATCAAAAGCCTTGACAGACCTCACGATTGTCGATCCCCCATGCTGCTTTCAGGGCTCTCCTCTTCGATTCCCTCTCCTTCTGCCTTTCCTTCCGTTGCAAACCAGCTTCGTCGACCTGCTCATCCGGGTCTGGAAAGTATCCTCCGCTAGCAGGCATGCTGGTCGAGTATTGTCCCGTGAGACCGCCACCGCTGACACGTCGGTTTGGATCTGGTTGACGACGAGCAGCTTGAGCGCGTCGTGAGAGATGACTCTCGGCTGGCGGATCCTTTGAAGGCGGAGTGGGCGGCGATGTGAGTGAGATGGTGCTAGGCCCGGTTCGTTGAGGGGAAGGTACCGGTGCGCCGTTGAAGGCAGAAATGGGTGCTTTGCTCTGAGGAAGGTTAACATTGCGGGAGGGTGCTGCCGCATCGTATGGTCCGGAGCTAGAGAGATCAGCTTGATTGGACCCGCCGAGGAGATTGAGCGTACTGATGCCACACTAAGGAAGGGTGGTGGTCAGCAAGCAGTAACCCATCAACGGGGTGGATTACTCACTTGCACTCCCTAGACCCGTTGGATCCCAAGTATCAATCAAATCAGCATGTCTGCTCCCCTTTTTATCCTCCGCCGCCTTCTTCTGACCCGCAGTGAGCTCCTTGGGTTGCTCGAGACCATATGAATCGGAGGACGTGGAGCGGCGGGGACGAGTCTTCGTGGGTGAGGCAGGAGCGATCAAATTTGCGGAAGATGAGGTGGAGGTGGTGGTGCTGCTGGATCGGTGAGGAGGGTATGGTTTGGGAATATGCATGATCAGCTTTGCTCGTCTTGTTACGGTGCGGGAAGAAATGGGAAAGCGAGAGATGAGAGGATGGACACGTTGAAGGCGTGAGGTTGACATCCTTTATGATGACACCCCTTTGATACTTGTATGGTCGAGATTGGCCAAGGGAATTGCTCCGAAGCCCCCTCTTGTAACACAAACCATGACCTATCCACTCGGGATGAGGGCGAGCCGAGAGAAGGGTTGGGAAAAGTGAAGACGAGATTAGAATCGGACTCACCCAGTCATCGCGCCGCTGTTCTTTGCCCTGTTCGCCGGCACTACCCCTAGCGCCTCGATCCCCGAGACCGGAGCCGCCTTCGTCCCTCCTGGAGCTCTCACCCTTCCCGTCTCACTCGGCTCCACTTCATCCTGCTCGAAAGGGTTCTGCACTGCCATCCTTTGCGACGGCAGTTGGGGTTGAGCCATCGAGGGCATGTCCGGAGACGACTGCGAGTGACTATGATCAGGCATGAAAGGTTCTCCCGCTCCTGGCGGGAGAGGTGAAGGTGTTCTCCGAGGTTGTGTGGATCGTGGAAAGGTGGTGTTGTTATCTGTGTTGGTATTGATTGATTCCGTGGGAATGGGAGCAGCGAGGGGAGTAGATGTTTCTGATCTTGATTTGATTTGGACAGAATCCCGAACGGCCTCGGCGAGTTCAGAGTTAACGTAATGAGATTCTGGTCGAGAGGATGAGATGTTGGTCGAACGATAGGAAGGTTGATTGACCAAATCCTTTGGAGGAGGTGGAGGAGGCGCGGGGGAACGGGCACGTTGTGTGCTCGTCATGATGTTACGAGAAGCCTTCCTTTGTCGTGATTTCGTCAAAAGTGATGTTTGATCGGGGATATCTCGGCGTGACGGGGTTGTGTAAGCGTCAACGACCGCCTTTAGCCACGAGAATAGAAGTAGATCTGCTCGCCGTGTAAAATCTATGCGCGATTCCGTGAAGAGCAGGTGCAGTTTGGTGCTGATTGGATTAGTGAGAGATGATTCGGTCCCTGGCCTCGTGTGCGGCCGGATGTTCGGAGATGCCCCGAGGTACAACCGAGGTCAAGCAGCCAAGTCAAGAGGGACGAGGTTTAGGTCTGCAGAACACGTTGCAATCGACACTCGATCGTAGCGAGAAGAGTATGTTTGCGGCTCATATGGGTTGAGCCGAGGACGCTGTGGCTGTGAAAGGGCGGCTTGTAGTGCCGCCTCCGAGATGACGCGTCTCCGCGTTCGGTGCCACACGGAACGCTGTACTCGTACTGTCCTCCTTACCCTCAACAGATGAGGTCAACAGTGTTCAGATAACTGGTTCCTCCAGATTGACGTCGAACCGAACATTTGCATCAGGACGAACCTTTGCATCAGAAGAAGCTCCTCCAACTCACATCTTCAATCCTTACTGTTTCATACCTACTTCGTGACAACCGACTGACTACATGACAATGACAAACGCAACCTGAACCCAGCCCTGATTTTCGTTCCTTCACATCGTCAAGACAACTCTACCTACGATCTTGCCGTGTTCCATATCTTCGTAAATGCTACATTCGCCGACCTGTCAGCGAGACCCAAACAGGAGGTTTCGCGAAAGCTAGGGACGTACCCCTTGAGATCGCCAATTTTCTTCCCTTCAAACACGACCTTGACCTTACCCGTAGCAGCGAGATCAAGCGCCTCGGTAGCGTCCTGCCTATTCCCGACGTAACTCCCCTGGATCCTGATGGACTTGAAGACGGTGTAGAAGATGTTGGCTTGGAGCGGGGCGTCGGGCATACCGTTACAGACGAGGGTACCACTCGGTCGGAGGTATTCAATCGCCTGGGTGTAAGCAGATTCGTGTGCGGCTACGACCAGAGCGGCATGAGGACCGAGACCACCTGGACTGGCTTTCTGGATATCCGCAACGAGGTTCTTTCCGGATTTCTTGAAGTCGATCCAAGCTTTCGCACCGAGACCTTTCACCATCTTCTCCTTTGCGTCGCCCGTATCGATCGCGATGACGTTGAGACCCATGGCTGTGGCGTACTGGACTGCCAGATGACCGAGACCACCACCGGCACCGGGGATGGCGATCCAATCACCGACTTTGGTGTTGGATCGCTTGAGTGCGGTATAGGTGGTCACACCGGCACAGAGGAGGGATGCGGCTCCGGCAGAGTCGAGATTCACAGGGATGGGAGTGACGTGATGGACGTAGGAGACAACATATTCGGCGAAGGTACCGTCGACGGTGTAACCGCTGAGCTTGGCGCTCTGACAGTCTTACAATATCACATCAGCATCTATCGACCCAAGGAAGTTGAAGGGAGAGGCCAACTCACTCATCTCGTAACCCTTACGACAGAACTCGCAATCGAGACAGCTATCGGCCAACCACTTGATACCAACCCTTTCTCCCACTTTGACAGGTGATCCAACCGTGTTCTCGGCAATCGCTACGATCGTGCCCAAACCCTCGTGGCCGCCAATGAGCGGGGTCATCGGTGCGATGGGCCAATCACCCTTGAAGGCGTGAAGGTCGGTGTGACAGACACCGGTATGGGTCATCTTGACGAGACATTCGCCCGGCTGGAGCTGCTTGGCGCTCTTGACCGGGTGGTTCTTCCGGATCTCAAGGGGGGATCCCGGGGCAGGGACGACCGCGGCGGTCTGGGTCGAGGGGATCTCGAAGCCGTTTGAAGACATGTTTGGTCGTGAGTATGGAATGAGGTAGTAAGTGGTAACTTGGACAAAATAAAATGACCATTGATAGCGGTGTCTGAGTCGGGGAGGGTGCTTTGCGGACCGGTATTTCGGGTCAGCCAATCTGGGCCGACAAACCCCTTCGTTTCCGCATTGTACATCTGATCTACTGCGGATGAGCATGGTCCACGTCACGAAACGGATCAGGTACATCGAATGATCCCGTAAAGTTTTCGTCCTCCTTTTTGGCCTAGTCGAATGCCCGGCGATTGCTTTGTTATCAAAAGATGTTAGAATCGGCGGAAAAGGCGGCGCCCGGGGTCTCCACATCGACCAAGCTGACCGCGGGTTCCTGGCTTTGGAAAGGATTTAGTTTCGATTCTCCCCGCGATGTAAGCCTCTCAAGTCATTTTCACGTGAGTAATGGGTGTATCCAAGGTAGGAGAGTCGCTTCATGGGTATCATAAGTAACCGTTAGATGTTCACTCAAGCTCATCCGCACCAGGTGATCTCTGCTTCAAAGCCTTCGAGCGTCGTATCACGAGACGTTACATTTCTCCTGAGGGCATGCGCCGCGATCGACTGCTTTGAATATGACTAGCTCCGACCTTCTCGGCAACGTCCATCCCCCGTCAAGACCCAGAACCCAGAACTCCGACTCTCATTCCATCCGATCAAAATCACCTATTCCCATTCATCATCTGTTCTTGACATCTTTCTTCCTTTACTAACAACCGTGACCAACGAAATCAATAGCTGAGCGTGACTTATCACAATGGCTTCAGCTCCCGCTGCCCACTTGAGGAGCAATCCGAACGAGATGTCTACCAACAGCCTCGCGACCGACAAAGGGGGCGTCGACCTATCTGACAGCGGTTATAGGAGCGACGAGCATGTCCATCGCTTCGTCACTCCAGGCGGACACCCTCAGGACAACAGTCAGCCTGCTCTACCAGTCTATCGCCGCAAGTTCGGTAACCCAGCGCCTCTCGGTCTCTCTCGCAAGTCATACTCTCCCTTGGTACGATCTTCTGCTGATGGAAGCGCCAGTTTCGCAGCGACCACTTTCCTCTTGTCAATGTTCAACCTCCAAGCGCGACACATCACCATACCAACTTGATCATGGGTACCGCTCTCGCCTACGGCAATCTCGGTCAAATCATCGTCGGTGTCGAGGAATGGGCAGGCGGCAATACTTTCGGTGCAACAGTCTTTGCTTCGTATGGCGGGTTTTGGCTCTCCTCTGCGACGCTCTACATCCTCAGTTCGGTGTCATCGGTCAGTCAACCATTCTCCCCGGCGAGCAGTGATGCTGAGGGCGTTCAGCTGCGTACGACACGCCGGGAGAGCTCGATGCAGCTCTCGGCCTATACCTCTTCATGTGGGGGCGAGTCGCTCCACCGATCTCCGATACCCTTTGAGCTGATGTAAATCCTATGTCAGCATGCTCACCGTCATCATCTGTACCATCGTCGCCGTCAAGTCTTCCATCGCTCTTCTCTCTCTCCTAGTCTTCCTTGACGCCACTTTCTTCATCCTGTGAGCACCCGTTCTCCATTCCATACACGGGCCGTGAGCTGAAGTCACGTTCAGAGCCGCAGGCGCAATGACCGGTAACGCTAAAGTCACCAAGGCAGGCGGTGGTTTCGGGCTGGTAAGTACTCTTCCCTTTTTCAGGTGAGATACAGCTGAGTACCGCGGGATAGGTCACCGCTGCCCTTGCAGCTTATACTGGGATGGCTATTATGGCGACCAAAGAAGCTAGCTACTTTATGATGCCTGTCAGGGACTCGTCCGGTAGCGCGGCGTGAAATTGGGGTGACTTCAAGTCCGATCGATTACAGCAAACGTTTTTGAGGAAGTGGAACCTGGCGAGTTGATAGTAGCCGTTCTTATTGTTCTCATGGCCCAAGTGTGTAATTTCGCATTCAGCTCAAGACTACAGGCCGCGGCGTCGAGTCTACTGATGGATCGAGTGAGCTGCGAGACTCATCGTGGTTGTGGAGCTGCCTATTAGCTGAATGTTTTGCTCCTTTGACGCCTTCCTTTATTGATGAAGTCAAGAATGGCGATGTTAACCGTGCTCATTACGCCGACTGCCTTCAACGAACGACTGTCATAGCTCGTATGTCAGCTCCATTTAATTCGATGGAAAAGGAAGTAACCTCCCAAGCTCGAGTAAGACGATGAACCACATCAAGATCCGAGACATCCTCAACTCCACACGTAAGTATCACAAGCTGATCTTCCTATCCGACTGACGTGCATGGCACCCAGCTGAGGAGGGGAACGATCTCCTCGAATTCATGATGGAAGGGTATCGGGACTGTCCGTTCTACCGAGTCCTGAAATATACTGTATACTGATGTTGATGGTATACCTAGACAAATCGGCTCAGCAATTCAGCGAAAAAGATACGAACCTCTTACGAATCTGAAATCGAGGTCGTCTTATTCCCGCTCTGTGCCTCGAAGGGGAAGTATGGGGGGCGGAGATTGATGGTGTGGTGTCGTTGGCGGTCTGGTCTCCCCTGGGTTAACAACAGGTTTTCGATACGTAAGCCGGTCTTTGGTAGTTCCCTTCATCGTAACCCCCCCCCTCCCCCTCCCCATTCCCCCCCACCCAAAAACAGTACGAGGGTTTGGCGAAGGTGACACACGCAGGGATGGGAAGAAATCTCAAGGATTCAACGAGTTCTTCCAGAAGATTTCCAAGGAGCACAAGGAATGGCTGGATATTTCCGTAAGCATCACGGGTGAGGTCTCGCTGTATGGATGTGAAGGAGGCTTCCGTCCGAGCCGAGGCCGCGCTACGAACTCCTACACACCCGAAATACTGCCTCACATCACGGACCACACTCGATCGAGGGGAAGGCCTCGCCACTGCACTCATCAAGACGATGGGCGAGATCATCAGTAGACGGGGATTCAAGATGGTCTTGACGACGCAGAGCGAGGCGAACGCGTGCTTAGTCCTCTATCTCGTCGATACACAGTTGACTGTGCTCATATACACTTCTACAGACGCGACGGGTTCGAAATGCTTCATGAGGGGTATCCTGACGGGGTAATGAAAAGACCCGTGATCATGGCGCGCGACCCAGCTCAATGAGATGAGCTTTCCTGGAACCACACGTTGTGTTGAACCGTCTGTGTATCCATCTATTCAAGTCTATGCCATGGAAGTCCGAGATACAATGCCTATAGTGCTTTGTTCAATCTTCCTCCTCCGGTGAAGCTTTCGCCTGATCCGGCATCTCCTCCTCCTTCGCGATCAATAATGCAAGCACGTTCATCACCGACAGCACAAGGTTGAAGATGAAGACCACATGTAAGGCATGCTCATATGCCTTAGTTGCAGCTCGTCGGCCAGCTGGATCGAGGTTTCGAATCGATGAGGTGGAATGACGAATCTTGTAGATAGTCTGATTTTTGGGTTGAAAAGTCAGCCATGCACTGATTTCCAGAGTGAGTGGCCGAAAGACAATTCACCTCGGTTGCTCCAGGTCCTGTGATGAGGCGTTGGAGGTCCGAAGCAAGGATCGCCTGGACGATAGCCGCGCTGAGGGAGACCCCCAGGACTTGACCGATCGAGCGGAACATATAGGTCATACTTGTGGCGACGGCGACTTCTCCCTTTCCTTCCCTCGTGACGTTCGTCATGAGCGCCACGAGAGAACTCGTTAATACACCGGCATATCCAAAACCGCTCGGAACTTGCGCCACCCAAGTGATCCATTCCGGTGAGTCGATTTGCCATGTGAGGAGCAGCGCCGAGCTGAGGACGATGATCGAAGCTGAGATTACCGAAGCCCACCAGTATTTACCGGTCCTCCGCATGATCCAACCGATCAGAAGTGATCCAACACCGATCATGATGGAGTAAGGGAGGACGTGAGCGCCTGCGACGGAAGACGAGTCGAGTCGGACCGCAGAGAAGAAGAGAGGGATATTGTAGAGGATTGAGAATTGGTTGATCACCATAAATAGGCTCGAGAGGGCAACAGCGGAGGGTGTTCGCCGGACGAGCATACGGAGAGGGAGAATGGGTTCGGGAGAATAGAATCCTTCGACAAGGATGAAGACGATTGTCATGATGGCTGATGCGACTAGCAGACCCCAGATGAAAGGATCTGACCACCGGTAATCATCTCCAGAACCCTTGGTCGAGGAAGTTTTGAAGGAGATCGAAACGAGGAGCGAGCCAACGGCCAAGACAAGGGTCAGAGAGCCGAGGTAATCGATGCGAGCGAGGTTTGTGCGCCAATTTGGCTTATATGGAGTCGAGTTGAGAGGTAAGGGGGTGGAAGTGCCGGAACGTGAACGAGAAGGAGGTGGAGGGACATCGGGTTGAGGTATTCGGACTTGAGTGAAGATGAGTGTTCCAGCGATGAGGAGGAGAGGGACTTGAGCGAGGAAAGCTGTTCGCCAACCGAGGGTGTCGGATACCCATCCGCCAACAGGTCCGCCTAATGCTCCCCCTAACCTGTAGACGTCAGTGTACCGTAGATCATTTAGCAGGACACGCACCCAAACATTATATTCGCATATCCCTGTTGGAATCAGTTTAAGTACATGGTTGATCGAATACTGATCTCACCTGAAACAAACCCCGCCGACGGAGATCCACCAAATCAGTCAAGATGATCGCCCCTACTGACTGAATCCCACCACCTCCTACTCCAGCAATGCACCTCGCTCCGATCAAGAACCCCATGCTCGGCGCAATCCCGCATAACGCCGTTCCAACAGTGAAGAAAGTCAAAGCGGTGAGATGAGCATTCCTCCGTCCTATCAGGTCGGATAACCTCCCATATATCGGTGCAAAGCAAGATACCGAGAGAAGGTAGGCTGTTCCGAGCCATGCAGCTTGGTTCGAAGCGTTAAAAGAAGATCCGATGTCGGCTAATAGCGTGGCTACTACCGTCCCATCGAGCGAGCCGAGGAAGGTACAGGACCAGACGGAGAGGCAGATGAGTCGGAAGCGTAGGGGAGATAGACCGGCGAGGTTGTGATGCTGCTTTCTGGTTTTGTCGTTGGTTTGAGCATTCTCCGAAGTAGGATCGGCATCGAGGAGGCGGCTTCGCTCATGAGGTGGCGTCTGACTCATCACAGCTTCTCCTGCGCCACGTAGGTAAGACGCAGCGAGAGCAAATCAACGACGGTATGTGTGCATCCCTACTCCCCGGAACCTAAGGCGGAATTCACCGGTCCAGAGGTACATTTGCCTTCCCACCACTTCAAGATGGTGGCTCGAATGGAGGAACAAGAGGTGAATGACGGAGAGTTCGGGAACCGAGGCTTGAGCCAGGCGGGAAAATGGTCCCGCTTTAACCACGTGGCAAGTCTAAACATTTTTTGCCTCCGCTCAGGTCTGCTGTAGGTACAGGAATAGTGTGACGTACATAGAGGATGTTCTGCGGATTCGGCAACGAAGGCGGTGGAGAAGGTGGCGAGAGTAATCAAATGTCGTCGCGAGACTCAGGGGTCTGTAAGGATTGAGCGGAAACGGGAGATGCCTACATGTCGGAACACAGTATTTGTAGTACTCGAGTAGCCGAGACCGCCACCCTTGGGAATTCCGCTGAATTCCGCCTGAGTGGGGGTTTATCCCGCTTCGTCAGATTTCTGCTTCCTTACCTTTTCTATACTTTCCAACACGGTGAGACCCCTGCATGATCGTGAGTCTCCCTTGATTTTCGTAGATAGCTATTCTTTCCGTATCTTCTTCTTCTTTCATATACATACCTCGACGGCATGGATGTCGACACTGAGCGGATGACTACCGACGATGAGCACATGGATTACGAGGAGAACCTTGCATCTGTGAGAGATGAGGGTGATGATGAGATGATGGAGGATGAGGAGGAGAAAACGATGGATGCAGAGCCGATGGTCACAACAACAGATGCGCTTCCTTCTTTATCAGGCGACGTCATTCGCACTCCATATACAACTACTGCACCACAGCTATCCCCTTCTGCTCCTCCGGATGCTGTCGAACTGTTATCACGGCCCTTACCTTCGACGAGCACGGCGCCGGAGACCGAAATATCACCTCCCACGGAAGATGCGCCTTCTCTTCACTCGAAGCAGCTTACAAGAGGAGGTCCTTTGATGAGCCTGACGCCTTCGGGAGCTGCGAACGCCCCAGTGATGGCTAGCTCAGACGCTGAGCCCTCTTCATCCGCCGCTCATCTACCTATGCCAATATCTCAGCGTGCCATGCGGTCCACACCTGCACCGAGTGAAGGAGGAGGGCTAGAGTCGGTCAAATCACCTCGTCCGCCTTCAGAGTATATTGATGGGAACGAAGGGGGCGAGGAGGAGGAGTACTACGAGGAAAACGGGGCTGAGTACCCTACGGACATACATTCCCTACCTCCGATCATCCTGAACCTTCCTGCAATTGGGGCTCGAACTCTCTTTTCACCCCTTCAGGATGACGGACAGCAACTGAAGCTTCCCGTCTGGCTGGAAAATCGGCAAGAGGAGCTGGGTGAGGCGAGTTTGTCCGATGTGTGGTCTGCCATCAGAGCGGAGATGGCGCGGGAGGGTTTGGTGAAGACTGGGGAATTGGTTGTGGCGGAGAAGCAGATGGATCTCAAGATGGGCGAGGTGAGTTCTAGATTGGGCTAATATGTACTGACGTCTCCCAGGACGATGTAAATCTGCAATCGATCACTTTGCTGGAGCTCTTGCAACTCCATCACGGCTGCGACCTATCCATCCCTGTTCAACTTCACATCTCCTTCGAACTGAACAGATTCATCACCCGCTACAATGCGATTTCGAGCGAGCTGAAAGCGCAGGATGAACGGAGGACGAGTATAGTTCCGGTTGCTGGGAAGGCCGACGATGGTGCAGAGAGCGTTTATGACGAACACGAGGGAGCACAAGGTGAAGGCGGTAATGAGGAGTACCAAGACGAAGGTGGAGAAGACGAAGAAATCCCCGATAAGCGATCGGAAGCTGGAGATACAATCAAGCGAAGGCGGGCAGAGGAATCCGTCAAAGATTCCGTCAGAGATCAGCGGGAACGAGGGCGAGGCGCTGATGGTGAGCTGCCTCCCCGCAGACAACCTCACTGTACTGATTTGCCTTAGCTCGTGCAGAGTACGGTGGATCAAGAAGAGCCGAACGTCAGGAGGATCCTGCACGTGATCATCCACATGCTATGTGGGCTGAAAGCCGACGTGAGGGTTCAGCATCTACCATAGAGAATGAGTCCGCTGACACGAACTGCAGCTACTGGGCCATTGCATATGGTCAGCCAAGGAATTGTCATGCCACGCGCAACACGCGACTCGCCCATTCCCAAGCCCATCGGTGGTGAGCTTCTTTGCAGCCTCCTTCTCACGACTGTCAAAGCTGACGTCATCCCTTCCTTTGTAGTACCCCGCACACAGTCTCGAGAACTCGAAGAAAGGAAGGAGAATTTCCGGCGCCGTAAGATTTATGATGATGAAGGTCGGTCAATCTCCTTTCACGCAGTCTGCTTTGCCTAACTGTCTCGGCTAGACGACACTGATTTGACCGATACAATACTTGACGCCCAGTCTCGCCGACCGAGCATGGCCGAAATCTCTGAAGCCTCAGTCCCACTCGACGAAATCGCATTGCGAGAGAAAGGCGATGCGAATCTGGCTGAAGCCGATCGCGGCATCCCGTCTGCTCTCTCTACCGTTGATACCGTATCAGAAGACGCAAATATCGTCGACAATCCGGAAAACTTCATCTATGATGAGTACAACAAAGCCGAGGTCCGCACAGAGGGAGAAGTGGATGCGATGCTCAAGAGGAGAAAGGCGCTAGAACCTTCGCCGCCGACTACCGAAGCTGCTTCGCCTTCTCCTTCTATGGACGACCTCGGGATTCATTCAGCGGAACCCACGGGTAGTACATCGGAACGAGACGGCCTAGGTGCAGGCGTAGAACGGTTTGAGGAGGCTGGAAGGGAAAGCAATGCGGCGGCAGATGAAGCGGATGAGGGATTGGTCGATGATGAGAGTTATTACAGCGAGGAGGCGGGAACACCAGGTCAGTTGACCCGACTCTGCTGACATAATAGCTGATATGTCTCGCAGTACGGGAAATCGGAACAGACACCTACTTGGCCGGAGAGTCCCGCTCCCCCGTTCCAGAGGATTCGTCTCGACCCGAAGCCGAATCCCCACTTACCCCTTCTACGATCGGGGAAGGTCCAGAACTCGAGGCGCTCAAAGAGATAGAAACTGAGGAGCGCGAAGATGCCGAACAGGATGAGGGCAGAGCGATCGATCCGCTCTCACCAGACGGCGGAGACGGCTTCTTGGTGTTGTCCCCGGGCAGCAAGAGAGGAGCTGAGGACGACATGAGTCCGCTCATCAGCAAGAGGTCGAACACGGGTGGTGAGTTTTCACCAAGGGCTGAACGCTCTCTGCCAATCCTGATTGTCCAGTCTGAGTTTTAGCCGGTCCAGTCTCGACGCGGTAATCCCCCTTACTCCCAACATCCTACTATGTGCCAAACACCTCTAACCCCCCCTCGGTCACAATCGTATCATCATCAGCCTGCTGTATTATCATCGCGCAACTTCTGCCCTCCCAGACCGTCATCACCTGTGCATCGATCGCCAAGCATCTCGTCACCATACCCCGCGAGTTTCTCAACGATGTCATACCCGCTCGTCTCAGTCATCATCGTCCACCATGAACCTGGCACACTTTCATCTGTGTCACGCTTCCCACCCTTTCCATAAGTCGCTCTTCTCTTCAAACCTCTTTGTTGTATTTTTTGGCCTTTCCAGCTCGACCGACCCCTGTACGAGCCAATAATCGCTGACAATCACTCGACCCCTTCAGCTTCCCGTTGCAATTCGGCCACATACAGATACGCAATAGATGGACTACTTCAAGGGAAAAACAAACACAGGTACGTCCGAAAAGGAGAGCTAACGAGATCAATCGTCATACTTCTATGCATACCCCGCCAAGAATGGGGCGACTTTGGTGCTGCCTTTGTATTGTTTATGATCTTGACGATGTATACTGTGCATGCAAACCTGAAGGTTCACATTTTATCGAAATCAGTAAATGCATCCACCAACTTCGCGACGCGCTAGGTGGCCCTGCCACTCATCACCGGCCCCGCTTTCTCCACTGGGGTAACTTTATCTTGACTGAACCAGCCTCTTCCTCCGCTTTGTATTAACTACGCATCATGTCCCCAAATCGACGCGGCGGTCCAATTATAATTGGGGACATTCATTCGTATTCAGTAGTTTCAAACTATTATCGCGGTCACTAACCATCATTTTACTCTCGAACCACCACTCCTCTCCTTCGAGGACTATCTCATTGCAAATCCGCACGTCCTGCATCAACCCGCATCGCTCATACTATCAGATTCCCATGTCAACCGAATTGACTCATAATACACCTGCGGACCGTTGATCCTCCGGTACAACCATACTCACCCCTACCATCGGACCTACCCATCCTACACCATCTCGACCTTACCACCAGCTTAAATCATTAGCCCATAATGTCCCTCGGTTTCCTCACCGAGTCAGAACAACTTCAAATCGCTATAAATGAGTCCAAGGCGATCTACGACGCTGATCTCCGCCACTCGTTTCGCCATCAGATCGCACAAGCGGCAGCAGCACGACGTGAGGCCGAGCGCAGCAAAGGAATCCCGAAGCACCCCGTCTTCACCCCCTCCACGATCGCACGTCAATCCGTCGCGCATCCCACTCCGGCCGCTACCCATCATAGTGCCACGGGAGCGGCGTCACCTCGCACGAGGTCGATCGCTCTTTCCACTCGTACCGTCTCCAACGTCAGTAGAGCCGTCACGACCCGACGGGACATCGAGAAGGCGCAGTATGATCTCGCAAAGATCGAGTCGATCAGGTCCGAGGGGAAAAGGATTGGAAAGGAAGTCAAGGCTCATAAAAGGGAATTCGAACAGCGCAGGAAAGATGAGGCGGAGAAGAAGTGGAAAGCGGAAGGAGAGGCTAGGAACTTGGCGGTTGAAAAAGCCGCTTTAGAGAAGGCGATCAAGAGGAGTGCAAAGGATCAAGAGCAGAGGCGGAAGCTCGAGGAGAAGGAGTTTGAGGATCTGAGAATGGCGATCCTTGCATCGGAGACCGCGAAAAAGGCGAGGGATCATAAGTCCTCAAGCCCTGAAGAAGCTCCAGAATGGGATTCTCGCCCACCGTGAGCGTGAAGCTCGCCAAGCCCATGATGAGGAGAAGAGGAGGGCGAAGGAGGTCATTGAGATGCGGGAGATCAATCTGGAGACGGTGGTCAAGCGTCAACTCAGGGAGTTGAAGGAGGGTTGTCGGTATGACACAAACTACGTGGAACCTGCCGGGTGGAAGGGATGGTCGGAGAGGCGGAAGATGTAGTGGTTGTGTGACTTACTCCGAGCGAGTGAGAGGGAGGAGGCGGCTCTTCTGGCAAGGAGGTGAGAACTGGGGGTGTTTTTGCCGGGAATTGTTGATGTTGCTTGTGGCTTGTTCTCGTATTTTGTTGCATGCATGGGATCGCCAAGAATCTCTACTTCCTGGAACGGCTATACCTCCTCCACCGTTAGCTGTTCTTTACGATCGGGTATTCGCTCACCTGTCCCGCCATCTCGTCTTACTTACTCCCTCAACAGATGCATGGGTGCGCCTCGTCCCGACTCAGGAAGGCAGACCTCGAGCCGATCGCTTTGAGCTTTTGACCTCGAGGACCGTGTTTCAGCTTGCCGAAGATCTCTTGACGGATTTTTCCCTTTGGTTTAGTGCCGCCGAGCGGTCACCGATGCCTGTGACTGAGCCCTCGCGTCCATATGGCGGCGATTGTGCCGAATGTCTCGAGTGCGCGCTGCGTAGAGATAGTGGTGAATCGCCACCCGCTGACTGCGCTCGTTTCTCACAATCGGAAGCTGTCCGTCCAGGATTTCGTGGACGGTCCAGCTGAGCATTGAGTCCCATTTCTCGGTGATGGCTTCCGTAACCTGACTCATTCCATGGTCGAAAACTTCTAAGAATGCTTGCCTGATACTGGCGGGATGCCGTACGTCTACGGATGTATTCACCCCTTTTCCAGCGTCTTTGACCCTGGCTTGCGTGTAATCCTGGATTTGCTTCGGGTCCTTGGTTGAGTTGAATATACGCAGAGATGCAGAGGTTTGACGATACTGCCATGGACCTTAACGAGGGGATGGTAAGCGAAGAGATGATAGTCTTGCCAGTCCGCCAGTTGCCAGATATCAGATAATGCTACTGGCTCAACCGAAGGAAGAAGGTGTTTCTTGGACGTGCTGTCTCGGCGAACGATGGCCAGAACCTGCTGCAGTGTCTTTTGCTTCGGACTCCCTGCGATGTGTCTTGGTGAATCGGAACAGCTCTCGCTTGCGACGCTTCGACTCGGTGTTTCGGTATTGCTCCTTTTCTTCTGTCTCCGTCTCCGTCTCTTCGACACCCGTGTCGGATTCGGGCTCGGATGTGGCCGCAATCTCCGGCCAACGAATCATGGAGAACTCTGTAGCGTCATCAACGAAAAAAGAGGTCTCTTCATCGGTAGAACTGCCTTCGATGTCACTGCGTGGGCTTACTGGGACTCTCTTCCGGATCCAACGATGGTTGGGATTCGGTCGTACCCTTGCCATTCCACGGAAGAAGCTGGAAGCATTGCTCCGGTCGATCTGAACGTCCTCGTAAAGCTGAGGGCCAACGAGGTCATAGTTTTGCTTCGAAGTATTCATAAGACTCGCCATTGTCTGTCGATCCCTGTCGAGGACGAGATGGGTCAGTACCATCGTCTTGAGTTCGACAGGCAGATTCGGCCCCGATCGTGGTCTGCACGAAGGGAAGTCGGGCCGAATTGTAAACGATTTCGGTGGTTCGGGAGCTGGAGACAAGACTGCTGACGTGTAGATTGAATCTAAGACGATTGTGGCGATCGTAGTACAAGTTTGAAGGCGATGCAGGAGAAGGCATAGGTGACGCGTTGTATTGAGCAGGCGAAGTGAGTGGTCTATCCCCGGGAGAGGAAGGCGAATACAATTGTAACCTGGACTGAAAAGAGAACATGGGCCACGCGCGATCGAGTGTGGAATGGGTGTGTCGTCGATGTTCGGTACGGTCTGCTCAAGCAAGGCTTCTGCGTCCCGTCTACGAAGGCGGCGAAGGGGATGTTATCGAGGGTATCACGGATCAATATGCGTGGTATCGTAAGCGGGAACAAATACGCCAACACACTTACGAAGACGACCAAGAACTATGAGCTGAACACAAAAGGGTAACAGATAACTCGATGATTGGAAAAGAGGAATGAATGTCGAAGAGACGGAATGAACCGCACAGCCGACTCGTCACATGGTGGCTGGATCCCGGTGAGCAGTCCGTGCGCCACCACCAGCAGGGGTTGTGCACTTTCCTCGATGCGGTTCTCAGCACCATCAGCAAGCTGTACGTACTGAGATAGGACAACACGACAGCAGGTGACAACATGCTGGGCAGGCGTTTGGCATCCGGATCAGCCGGACTTTGAACTTGGCCTGGCTGGAAATCCCTGTGCCGTAAGTATGCGAGCTTTTAGGAAAAACAAGTCATGTCAGTGATCCATGGCTGGATCACACGAGAATGATGTCAATTGATCAGCTGGTCGAATTGAAGACCATTCCTGACGAACTTGTAGTTCTCAGTAAAATACAAGGTGATCATAGTGAGTTTCTACAGCAGTAGTACCTTTGGGAAAGAAATCAGTCGTGCGATTGGTCGGCATACACTTGCCCGCAGGAATGCTCTTCCTCTCACATATTGAGATCGTCACAATATTGTTAACGAGAGAATTCATCAGCAACTTTTGAACACCAACGGGATATCACGTATGCATTCAATAGAACCTTGAATAGTTCCAATGGCAAGTGGAAAAGGTGCCACGTTTGAGTGAAAGTCCGGGAATTTTAGCTCCGCGGCGACATCTCCGGTTGTGGTCTTTTTCTCGAGAGAGATGACGTCAACGACCCACTCCCGGGGAGTTGCCGTGGTCCCGCCTTGCCTAATCCGTGCTTCCCGTCTTCATCTTGCTATCTCATAAAGATCGAACTGCTCTTCCGGCGGTGCATTGGCATTCCCTTCTGACTTTACACCAGCTACACCATCACGACGGCGTCCGAGGCGATTCAGACCGGCTTTGTTTCCCACCTGACCCGGCCAGTCATCAAAGCCGTCTTCCCTTCTGAACAGATCATCACCACAACTTCAGATACAAACTCATCGCCTACAGACACAGAAATCGTATCCCCCACTTCAACTACCTCCCAATCATTTTCTATCCCACGAGGTACTTTCATCCTCACCCCTCGATATCCAATCGCTTCCGCAAAGAAGCCCAAGGATTTCAATCACCAGTCGCCCATTTTACCTGAACCCGGTACAGACATGACCAGTGCGGCGCCAAAGACGATCCACATGGGTTCGGACGGGAACCTCGTTTTGGCGGAGTTGGATATGCATGAGAAGATCGAGAGGTTGTCGATGGCCGACGGAAACGCCGACATGAACAATACTCAATCATACGGGAACGAGCAGTCCTATGGTAAGGGATTGGGCAACGTAGAGCAATACGAAAGGGGAGGTCAGAACTACGAGCCCGGTGAGGGACAGGTCCACAACATCTCAAGAGAGGTTTACGATATCGACCCGAATGAGAACGGTCAGGATGACATCGAGGAGTCTGAGAGGACGATGCCAGACCTGCAGACCCAGGGAGCAGGCATACAGAGCCGAGAACCAGGCTTGGCGAGCCACGACGAAGGCATGCAAATGCACGATGACGGTTTGAACAATCTCAACCGCCACGAGGAGGGTCTTCGAGCTCCGGAGCCTTACGATGGTCTTCGAGCCCCCGAATCAAACTATGTTAACCGCGCCTCCAGCGAGTACTCGAATGATCAGCAAGGTGTCATTGGTCAGGTCGTGCCGCAGCAGGAGTACGCCAGGTCGCGTGAGTACGTCGGCGGCCAGAACGAGGGATTCGCCGGCCAGGAGCAACCGGAACGTCTCCTGTCCAACAACGATTCGAAGATGGCTTTGGGATCGGCGCTCAACACGGATCCGCGGGAGTTAAAGGAAACAGGACCCAATGGTGACGCTATGTCCACTCGTACTGGACAGACCGCTCGTACCGGCGTGACCAACCGCACCGGTGCCACCCGCCCAACGTTCGGTATTTCTCCGCATTCCTTTGTCCAATGCTAACCGCAAATTTCCCTTAGAATGCGCGAGGAGCCTTCCCGATCATACATCGGCCCGCCAATTCCGATCGTTACCACCTACGAACACGAGGTTGAGCCAGAGCGCCCCATCGTCAACAAGCGTCAATCCGTCGCTGGTTCGACCAAGGCTGCCACCGTGCCGCGACAGGGATCCGTCGCCCAGACGGTCCCACGATCCGACTCCATTGCGCAGACTGTGCCGCGATCCCCATCGATCGACGGCTCTGTCAGGCCACCTACTGTCAAGAAGGCTCCTTCCACCAAGGCTGCTTCGATGAGGGCTCCTTCCACTCAGGCTGCGACCATCAACCGACCTCCTTCGGTCGCCGGTTCCGTCCGCGACAACCGGACCGCCGCTACTGGGGGTTCTCTTGGCGGTGTTGTTGCCGGAACTGGTGTCGGTCAGGTCCTCTCACCTCAGCGTCAGCGCGAGCTCCAGCAAACAAACAACGCACAGCCGATGGGTACGTCTGATCGCAGCCGTACGTCGCTTGCAGATCAAGGTGTGACGACTGGCCGCAATACCACCCATTTCGATCAGCCAGAACGAGCTACGTCTCCGCGTCCTCAGTCGCCGTTCGGTGCCCGTCCCCAGCCAAACTTATTGTCTGTTGCCGAGGACGGCCGAGAGTCTCGATACGACAATGGAAGGGAGAGCAGGGCTGGCGGCTTGGGCAGGCAGGGTACGGTCATCAGCCGCGCCAATACCTTAGGCAGGAATGGAACTATGTCGCGTGCGACTAATGGCGGTACCGTCGGCAACCGGCGTGGAGCTTTCGGTCGCGGCGCAGGTGCCAGCATTGGTACTCAGCCTGAGGAGGTTCTCGGCAGAGAGTGAGAGAGATATGTGAGAGGTGGGATCCTGACTGACCAAACTGCAGCGACATCCATACCCGTGCTGAGTTGAGCGAGCGCATCCTTGATGATGCCACTCTTCGCCGTCTGTCCAACATGGGTACGTAATCGCCCCTTTGTTGACCAATGCTGACATCCCTGCAGAGAAGAAAGACGCTGTCCGCCTTGCCAAGGTCATCCAGAACGAGGGCAAGGCCGAAGCCGCCGCTGTCAAAGGGTCCATCAAGGAGCTCGAGCGCCTCTCCCGTCTCCAGAAGGAGGCCGCCGGAGCCGAGCGCAAATCTCAGCAGCGTCTTACCAAGTGGACGAGCAAGGAGCACAAGGCCAGGTTGCGCTTCCTCAAGGAGAAGGAGAGGTACGAGAAGGTTGAGGGAGATCTGAGGAACGCCGAGAACGATTACGAGGAGAGGCGAGACCATGCAGCGGGTCTCACAGCGCAGGTTGCGGAGGTGAGCTATAATTTTGTAAACCTGCGACTTCGCTGACATGACCATCGCAGAAAACACAGGAGTAAGTCATCGCACCGGATCGACTCCATACTTACTGACATACCTCTAGCCTCGACGATCTTAGGGGTCAAAAGGCGGCAGATGATGTGAGCCTTCGTCCTCAAAGTTTACTACTAGTGTCGCTGATGCACAATGCTAGCGCGAACGCGAAGTCAAGCTACTCGCCCTCAAGAACCCCGCGCATAGCTAGTCACCTAGAAGATCGCACTGGAACCCTGTCATCATCATTCCCCATCAATATCGTGCTGCATATACCAATGGCGAAGGATTTTTTATAATTGATTGTGGGGGTTCGTGCACGCTTGATAGCTTTAAGCAGGGACCTAAGGGGAAGATGCAAATTTGTCCCAAATGAACCCGAACCACGCTCCAGGTCAATTCTTGACGTGCTGAGGCGATCTTGCCTGCGAGTGACGTCTCTCGTATAGCCTTGTTGTGGGGTCTCGTAACAGTTAGTAGCCTATTACTAAATATATATAAGCTTATCAACTCTGAACCTTGTATCAACGCTGCTTTAGCTTCATCACTTTCATATCAAGGTTCCATCATAGTCGCTACATATAAACGAGTCCTAAAAATACTCCTGGCATAACGATCATCTGGCGCATATATCACTCGAAAAACCTCGTCCTCATCATATACAGTCGTAACCGCACAAAACGAGAGATATCCTGTATTCCTACCGCCCTCCTCCACTCTTCTTCCAAATTTACGCCAGACCACCACGTCGGGAATTGTTGTCCCTCGTTCCTCAGTCTTCTTCTTCTTCGTCGTCAGAGTCCTTGTCTCACTCTCACTCGCCCTTCCCAATCATGATGAACCTGGGGACGTCTCCAACCATCCTCCATCATCCCCGTACATATTTCCAAATCTACTGCCCCCTCCCCCTCCTTCACCCTGAGTCGTACTCCCGAAACCGGTCCCGCCCGGACCAAAAGCGAGTTGATACTGTGCCTCCCTCCTTATCTGCGCAGCAGCGTTGGCATAATTCAACAGTGTACTCTGGGGATATGTCGGCATAGCCGGAGACGGAGGTGTTGGGTAACCGTATGCTCCACCTATCAAGTGACCGTACGGTCCGCCTGAAGCGGTGAGGTTGAACTGATAATATGGATCGAGGTTGGAAGTCGAGGGAGCGGGTAAAGGACTGGTCAACCATTGTTGAGTACCTTTATTATCGTCGTCTTCACCTTCCGCATCGAGATCTTCGGATGGACTGGTGAATCCGAGTCTGAGTTGATCGACAATGACCGAATCCTCTTTGTCCACCTCCTCTACCTTGACATCGGGAGAGATTAACATGGCCTTCTGTCGTTTAGATGTGATGGCGGCTAGGTTGGCTTTGGCACTTGGACGACGTGGTGCCGGTTTGTGGTCCCCGTCGTGTGGTTTGGTTGGGCCACGTTGACGGATAGCGTCGGAGAATTCGCACTTGAACTTGCGTTTAATGCAGCGGCTACATGGGTTGCCACCGCAGCACTGTTGAGGGATTTTTGGATCAGCTGATTGTCATTGAAGGGGTTCGAGCGAGGACGCACTCTCGCCTTGCGGACTCGACATTTCTCACAAGCCTGAGCCGTTCTCGACCTCTTCTTCCCGACCACTTCCGGCTCAGCTTCCACCGGTCCGTCCATCATCTCAATCTTCCCAGTATATCCGTACACATCATCGACATGACCGGCTTGACGGATAGGGGTGAGAGCAGACGATGGACTGAATTTCGGTTCAATCATCGTGTCTGCTGTACTGTGTACTGGTGCCAAGTCGAGGAGAGGAGTGTAAGTGATTATTGATGAAGCGGAGGAGGATGCGGGAGAGGCGGATACGACGGTGGGTGGGACGGAATGTCTGGGTGGACTGTCAGTTTGAGCGTCGATCGAGTCGAAGAGGAGGGATGGGGCGAGGCAACGAGGTCGAGGTTGAGGTTGAGCGTATTGAGGCATGATGGGTTGAGTTGGAAAGAGGGGTTGATGTTGCTTGAAGATTTGCTGTTGATTGTAGGTAGAGTTGAACTGGGGGAATTGATACGCCATGGTGGGATAGATGGGACTAGGTTGGGCATCCATTGGATCGTTTGAGTAGCCGAACATTGATGGAGGGAAATATGGTAGTAAAGGGGTTGCGGGGACTGAAGACGGTTGAAGGCGACGAGTAATTCTACATAACCTGACTCAGAGTCATGTCCATCTTGGCGTTATCTGAATTTCGATTCATGTCGAGTAAAGCTATTCAAATGAGAAATGATAAAGTGGCGAAGAAGAAGGAAGGGGATATTTTAACCCCAAAGCGTCGTCATCACACGTTTTCGAAGTTTCAAAGGAGGGGGATCAATTCAGCGACCCTCGATCCAACCTAGGACAAAAAGGAAAAGGTTTTCGCATGCTACTCGCCACGCACTCACCCATGACTCCCCTCTCCACAAACGATTTCCCACCATTTCGCCCCTTCTGAGATCAAAGGCGTCGGACGTTGC